>Ga0302324_100005185_pt1 | contig 28532 bp, 28 predicted proteins | sample Palsa_T0_1_FD_201949 | JGI IMG/M metagenome (GOLD analysis project Ga0302324, IMG submission 201949) | Peat permafrost microbial communities from Stordalen Mire near Abisko, Sweden - Palsa_T0_1 | ecosystem: Environmental > Terrestrial > Soil > Palsa > Peat permafrost | place: Sweden: Abisko...
CCATAGCACCGGTCTGCTCATGTGCAACTCGGCCCGTGGCTGAAGCGCGGAGACACCGGACATCAGCACGGCTTGAGGTTTCGTCTACAAGGGTTTGGTACCACTCAAGCTGGATGGGCAGCGCAGATCAGCGAGCAATTGGTCGTCAATCAGGTTCCTGACGTCATCGCTATCCCACTTATTACTTTCAAGATACCCATGAAGAAGGAAGGCCTAAGCCGGTTCCAATGGCCCGATCCGCCGAAATGCCTACCCGATCCGTTTCCCCATGCGCACGATCCCTAGCGTCAACCCGCCCCCGAGCGGAGCCTCCACGGCCTCCAACTCCACATAGCCCTTCGTCCGATAAAAAGGAACTCCGGTCAACGTAGCTCCCATCTCCAGCCGCCGAAACCCCGCCGCCCAAGCCGCCGCCTCCGAAGCCTCGAGAATCATCCCGCCAATCCCGCGCCGCGCCCAAGCCGGATGAACAAAAAACGCCCGAATCTTGGCCGCGTCGGTCGCCGGGTCGAGCAACGAATCCTCGCGTCCGGCGACGAGCTCCTTCCAATGGTCGCCGCCAAACAAAGTTTTTCGTTTGCTCCACCCGCCGCAACCGACAAGCACTGCCGCTCCCCCAGCCGAAGCCTCCGCTCGAGAAGCCTCGGTTTCCTCTGCCGCAAAATAAGTTCCATCGGCAATCAGCTGCGTGTCCACCCCATAGACGGTGCGCAGGGCGCCCTCCAATTGCGCTCGAGAATAATCCCCAGACTGCAGCCCCCGCACCGAAGCCTCAATCAATTCCCGAAGCAACGGAATATCGCGAGTCTCCGCCAACCGTATCCGTATCGTCATAACCGACCCCTAGGACTCGGTCCTTTCATCCTGAGCCAACTCGATCGAGCCCCCGATTCATTCGAACCTCGCGGCCGTCGCAAAGCGTCAACAGAAACGAGGTATTTCATCGCGCGGCTGGGGAGAATCAAAACAGTAAAAAGTGGGATGCGGTGGCATCTGGAAGCGCGGATTCCTGGATGAAGAGCAAACTTCGCTCGCGAAAAGACCCGGGGGCTCAGCTCCGGGAACGTTCTGCTCGTGCAACACTTCGTCCCTGACGGAGGTGTTCGGTGGTTACGCGATGCGGGCGCGCAAAAGCATTCTGCTCAATCGCTCGGCACTTTTCCCTTCAGCATCCGCACCACCCGGTCAAAATCATCGATCGTTGCATACTCAATCTGAATCTTCCCTCTCCCATTCCGGTCCCGGATACGCACTCGCATCCCCAGCACTTCCTCAAGTGAACGCTGCGCCGCCTTCACATTTGGATCGATCCACCGAGCGCCGCCTCCAGTCTTCGGCTCACTCATCCCAGTCGGCGCGACTCTTCCAAGCACCAGATCCTCCAGTTGCGCGACCGACATCCTTTCCTCCATTGCCTTTTGCGCAAACTTCCAGATCTGGACATCATCCCGCAGGTGTAACAGCGTCCGCGCGTGGCTGTAGGTCAGCCTTCCCTTTTGCAGCGCCCCGATCACGCCATCCGGCAGCGCCAGCAACCTCATGTAATTCGATACCTGCTCGCGCGACACGCCGGCCCGCTTTCCAATCTCCTCCTGCGTCAGCTTGAACTCCCTGCTCAGGTTCGCGAACGCCTCCGCCTGCTCGATGCAATTCAGGTCCTGGCGCTGCAGGTTCTCGACCAGGGTCATCTCCGCCGCTTGCTGGGGCGAAACTCGTTTCACGATCACCGGGATCGTCTTTTTCCCCGCCATCTGCGAAGCACGCAGCCGCCGCTCCCCCAGAATCAGGACGAACCGTCCCTGCTTCCCCGGACGCACCATGACCGGCTGCAACACTCCCTGCACTTGGATCGAATTTGCCAGTTCCTGGAGTGATTCTTGATCGAACTCCCGCCGCGTCTGGTAAGGATTTTGATCGATCTGATTGATTCCAAGAAAAAATGCCGCCTCCTCCGGTGGATGTCCCGAGGCCGCCGCCTGCAACTCATCCAAAGTCCCCGGAACCGCCGCTGCCGGTCGAGCGACTGGACTCCCCTCGCGTCGATCCTCAACGTCTCCAGTAGCGACGGCCGCCCCCGGCCGTCCACCACCAGCGCCAGAAGAAGGGAAGGAAGAGTCGGTCCCCTGAAGACTGACACCAGAGACCTGAGAACTAGTCCGATCGCGTGCCTCGTCCTTCCGCGCGGTTTGCGGAAGGGTGGGAGTCGCCGGCACGACTCGAGGCCCCGGCAACAAAGACTCCAGTCCCCGTCCGAGAGCCCTCCGCTTCTCCGCCAACTTCTCGTGAGCCTTATCCGCCGCAGTCTTCTCCGACGTCACGGCGGCGGCCGCCGCATTCGATGTAGTCATCCAGTGATCTCCAGTCCCTGCCTCTACCCCTCAAATCTGTCGTCCAAATATGTCATCGAACCATGTCCCCCTTCGCGAAGCGAAGGACGCTATTCCACCCACACCGCCCAGAATTCTCGTGATCTTTACATCGATTGATATAAATATTTATATACATAAATCTAAGCGGCTTCTCCCGAACCGCTTACCGCCCCGGCTTGCCGGTCCAGCATCTCTTTCGCTAGCCGTATGTAGCTCTCCGCTCCCCGCGAACGCACGTCGTACATGAGCGCCGGCAAACCATGGCTCGGAGCCTCGGCCAGACGTATGTTGCGCGGGATCGTAGTAGTGCAGAGCTTCTCGCCAAAATACTTCTTCAGCTCCTCGGCCACCTGCTGCGCCAGGTTGGTCCGCTCATCGAACATCGTGATCACCACGCCCTCAATCGCCAGCGCAGGATTCAACTCCGCACGAATCCTCTCGATCGTATCGAGAAGCTCGGACACACCCTCGAGCGCAAAATACTCCGCCTGCATTGGGATCAGCACTCCATCGGCAGCCACCAGAGCATTCAACGTAAGCAGGTCAAGCGCGGGCGGACAGTCGAGCACGATGAAGCGAAATCGATCAAGCAGACTGGATAGGGCATCGCGGAGACGATACTCGCGCCGCTCCGCCGACACCAGCTCAAGGTTCGCGCCGATCAGGTTCTTGTGCGATGGAATCAGCCATAGCTGTTCAAGCGCGGTGAGCTGCAGCGCCTCTTCGGCGGAGGCCGCTCCCATGATCACGTCGTAGACGCTGATGCGCTCCGGATCTTTGATCAGCCCGAGCCCACTGGTCGAGTTCGATTGGGGATCGCAATCGACCAATAGCGTATTGACCTCGGCGGCCGCCAGCGAAGCGGCTAGGTTGATGGCAGTCGTAGTCTTGCCGACGCCACCCTTCTGATTGGCAACTGCGATGATACGTCCCATGATTTTATTTTTTCGGTATTGCGGGTCAGAATATGCGAAACGCAACTGTGAAATCAATGCCGGGCTCTGTGCAAAAACGGTCGCTATGTTTCACGTGAAACAATTCGGCAGGCGTCTCATTACCCCATATTGGTCCGTGATGTGTTTCACGTGAAACACATTCGCGCGTGAGCCAGATGTGCTGGATTGGCGTTGCAGTTCGTAGAAATGTTTCACGTGAAACACTATTGCCAACCTTGTCTCACAATGAGACTAACCAGCAATGTTCCACTTTAATCCTATTAATTGGATTTTTGTCGGCTGTGGTTGGCACAAAGTAACCATCAAATGTCTACTTGTTTCCCACTTAGTGACGTACACCAATCGACAAGACTCTTGTGAGTGACTGGGGGACGGGTATTGGCGGCTGCCATTTCAGAATGGTCAGCGTATCCAGGTGGGGGATCTGGGCTTCGCTTATCAGTAGGGCCAGGGTCGCGTTGGGGGCGAGAAAGGCGGCGGCCCGAGGGAGGACGGTCTCGAAGCGCTCTACCGCTCGGAAGGTAACTACTGCGGCACCGGCTAGGTCTGGACGCCCCGCCAGGGCTTCGACTCGTTCGGTGATTACATCGATGTTGGTCAATGTAAGTGCGCGGGCGACTTCGCGAAGGAAGGCGGTCTTTTTGTGAGTCGATTCGATGAGCGTGAGGTGGAGGTCGGGGGACCAGATCTTCAGGGGAAGAGCGGGGAATCCGGCGCCGGAGCCGATGTCGAGGACGCGAACGCCCCCGCCCAAGCGAAGCTTGGACACGCCACCCTCCAGAACTTCGATCGATCCGGGGTCCGGCGGCGTAGCGAGAACTCCTTCGGAGGACGGGCGGGAGTTGGCCGGGTAGGCATCCGTTCGCTCAGCATGACCGGGGTTCAGGGGTTCGGAATTGCCCGACGGTAGTGTGCAATCAGTGTTCGCGGACCGAGGTGTCCGCACTCCATGGTCCGCGGGGAACAGATGACGGGCGAGGAAGAGGGATTCGCCGAAGTGGCGGGTTATGATTTCCTCTTCTTTGCGGATGCCGGTCAGGTTGATGCGGGCGTTCCAGCGGAGCAATAGCTCGACGTAGGTCGATATTTGATGGAGCTGGGATTCGGAAAGCGATTGCTCGAGGAAAGGTTGGAGAAGGTCGGCGATGCGGGCAGTGTCCACGGAGAACCTGGGAGAGATTCTAGCGGGAGGCGGAACTTTATTGAATGGTTCATGATTGCCCGATGACAGCGGTCAAGCGGTCCGCTAAACCCGTAGCTCGACCACTGTGGCCCCTCCGCCGCCCTCATTCGGGGGGGGTTCTGTCACCGACTCCACATGAGGGTGCTTCTGCAGATATTGGCGCAAGGCTTTGCGGAGAATACCCATGCCGCTGCCGTGGACGATGCGCACGCGCGGCATTCCGGCCAGAAATGCACGGTCGACGAATTTTTCTACTTCGCTGATGGCTTCGTCGACGGTGCGACCGATGACGTTGATTTCGGTGGGCATATTGAGGCCGCCCGACTCGTTTTGCAGGCTGACGCTGATGCCGCGGGCGCGGGCGGCCTGGACGGGCGAGTCGGCGACGCGCGCTTGCACGTTGGTCTGAACCTCGGCAATATCTTCGCGGGCGATGCGCATCTTCATCGAGCCGATTTCGACATCGAAGTGATTCTCGCCAATTCTCTTTTTGACGACCGCGGAGCGGCCCATCGATTTGAGCTTGACCGTGTCGCCTTCAGAGACGTGCTTGACCAGGCTCGGCCGGGCGTTTGGGTCTCCGCGATCAGCGCCGGTTGCGTGCGCGACTACCGTCGCATCGAACTGCTCGCGAAATTCGCGCCGCATTTTGGCGACGCGGCGCTCGGCGTCTTTGGATAATTTCTGCGCGGCGGCGCGGTCCTGCAGGGCGTTGACGGTTTCACGGGCGTGGTATTCGAAATCCCGGAAAATGGCTTCGAGCTTGTCTTCCATCTCGCGGATCTTGGCCTGCTGTTGCTTGCGGCCCTCGGAGGCGAGGTGGGACTTTTCACGCTCGAGTTCCTGCTCGCGGGCTTGCATCGTGGCGCGCTCTTTTTCAAGATCGCGAAGATCGGCATGCAGCCGGTCTAGAAAGCGCGCGACATCTTGAGTCTGCGAGCCCAGTCGCGAGCGCGCGGAAGTGATGATGGCGGGATTCAGTCCGAGGCGTTGCGCGATGTTGATACCGGCGGAGGCTCCGGGAACGCCGATCTTCAGTTCATAAGTCGGCTGTAAGGTCGCCTCGTCGAAGCCGACCGAGGCGTTGATCACTCCGGATGTGTTCGCGCCATACACCTTGAGCGACGTGTGGTGGGTTGAGATCACGATCATGCATCCGACCTCACGAAAATGCTCGGCGATGGCTACCGCCAGCGCAGCGCCTTCTTCGGGATCGGTCGCCGAACCGAGTTCGTCGAGCAGCACCAGCGAATTCGCAGTCGCAGTGCGCGAGATGAAGTCGATGTTGGTGACGTGCGCGGAAAAGGTCGAGAGATTCTGTTCGATCGATTGATAGTCGCCGATATCGGCCAGAATGGCGTCGAAAACCGGCATCTCCGCCCGGTCCGCGGGAACCGGGATTCCGGATTGCGCCATGAGCGCCAGCAGGCCGAGCGTTTTCAGGGAGACGGTTTTGCCGCCGGTGTTGGGACCGGTGATTACCAACTGGCGATGGTCGCCTTCCAACTCGATGGTGATGGGGATGATCTTTGCGTCCTTGAGCTTCAGATTGCGTTCGAGGAGCGGATGACGCGCGCGCTCGAGGAGCAGGCGAGCGTCGCTCGGCTCGGTCCCTTCGGCTTTGCTCAGGGCAGGCTGCCGGGCCCGGCTGTCGGTCGAGCTCTCGTTCTCCGAAAGGCTCACGGCGACCGAGTTGTAGTCTTCGGCGAAGCGGGCTTTGGCGAACTGCAGTTCCAGTTCGGCCAGGATGTCGGCGGCGGCGAGAATCGCGGCGGCGTGTTCTCCGATCTGGCGCGTCATCTCCAGCAGGACGCGATGGACTTCGGCTTGTTCTTCATCGAGCAGACGGACGAGTTCGTTATTCTGCTCGATGGTTTCGAGCGGCTCGACGAAGACGGTCTGACCGCTCGAGCTGGCGCCATGGACGACCCCCTGCACGCGCCGTTTCTGCTCCACTTTCACCGGGATCACGAACCGCTCGCCGCGGATCGTGATCAATTCGTCCTGCACGGTGCCGCCTTCGGCGAGCTTCCGCAGGTAGCCGCGCAATGAGTCCTGGATCTGGCGCTTCTGTTTCTCGATCTCGCGGCGAATGCGGCTGAGTTCTGGGGAGGCGCGATCGTCGAGCGTGCCGTCGGGCAGAATCTTGTTGTGGAACGCGCGCAGGAAGAGGGTGAAATCCTGAATGCCGCTCGAAAGCGCTGACACCTCGGCCCAGTCGGAACGCATGGGAGCCGGCGGTTGACCGACCACTTCGCGCCACTCGGATGCGCGGTCGGCGACGAGGACAATGTCACGGATCTCGCTCGTTTCTAGGGCGGAGCCGGCGATGCGGGATTTCTCGATCTGCTCTCGAACTTCGAGCAGTCCAGCGAATTCGAAGCGGCCACCGACTCGGCGATACTCGCGGATTTCGGTGGTGAGCTGCTGCTGGGTTTGAATCCACTTGCGATCGAGCGAAGGCAAAAGGTCCCCGATGCGTCGCGCGCCCGGCGGCGAGGAGGCGTAGCCGGCAAGCAATTCGCGCAAGGTCTCAAATTCGAGCAGGCGCGAACTGGTGTGGGTCATCGGACTGGGGATGGGTTTCGGCGCGAGATTGGCCGCAAAAGACATGCATTTCGATGGTACAACGCCGCGCGGATTCCGTGGGATTCGGTAGGTGAGAGGTGATTCGGGCCGGGCTTGCGGGTGTAGAATCGAGAGCGCCGGTTCAGGGCGATGTGACTGCCGGCCGACGGCCCCGTAGCTCAATTGGATAGAGCATCAGACTTCGGATCTGAGGGTTGGGGGTTCGACTCCCTCCGGGGTCGCCATTCTAAAGTCCGGCCCGCGCTGGCCGAACATCTCTCTAGCAACCGCTAGAGACTCTCCGGCCAAGTGCACTCTGGTTACTTGCTCCGGTTTCGCTTTCGGGGTGCAATGGTAACTCAGCATTTGTCTGCCGGGACGCTCAGGGCGATGGCCCGCGTTGATCGGCACTGGGGTGGCACGGCTGAACAGGCTGGGGAAACACCAGTTGAAGCGCGCGAAAAGCCCACCTCGTTGCGGAGCGAAATTATGGGACGCGTTCTTGGGTTTTTGGGCACGATCATAACGATGGCGATCGGCATGTACATCTACTCCCTGCAGGCGAAGACGCTGACTCCGGGCGCGGGCAGCGGCAACCCCGAAGAAATTGCCACCATCACGGGCGTCAAGAATGATCTGATCGGCATCGCGAATGCCGAGCGCGGATACCTGGCGTTGCAGGGAAAATATGCTTCGCTCGATGAGCTGATTGCGGGCAACTACATCACCATCAAAGGCGAGCGGCCTCCTTATATTTACGACGTCGAAACCACTTCCAGCAGTTTTCGGGCTACTGCCACGCGCACCACCAAGGGCGCTCCAGCGCAATTGTGGATTACCGACACGATGCAGGTCCAGGCTTCGGACTGAAGGCTTCGGACTGAAGGTCCAAGAGGAAGCCTGCGCCCCTGAAGGGGCTTTTATTTCGAAGAACTGCCACCGCTTACGAGGCTGCGTCGAGAGCATAGCGCTCAGACGCTAAAGCGCAGACGCATTTCGAACGACCCTAGAGCACGAGTAGAACTCGTGCCCTTCCCGTTCCTGGATGCCCTTATCGTTCGTTGACAGGTGAGGGTTTCTCAGCAAACTCCTAGGTTTTTTTCCAGTCGGTCAACGACATAAGTTCGTCCATGATTTCCTGCAATCTCTGCAGGCGGCGTTCCTGGTCGGACGCTCCGATCATTTTTTTGCCGCCTTGCAGGTACTGGCGGTTTGCTTCGCTGATTTCTGCGATCTCTTCTCGCAACTTACCTACGCGCTCTTTTACGGACTGCGGCATACAGATAGGCTAGCAGACCATTTCCTACCTTGGTCAAATTGTTTTTCAACCGTGTTGACCAGGAACGGAATGGACGCCCCGGCCGACTACAATGGCGGCCATGAGAGTGCCGCTCTGGCTGAAGATCGGCTGGACCGTCTGGGTGATGGTTTGGGTCCCTTTGTACTCGAAGCAATACGGTCTGCAGAACTTTCTGTTTTTCTGCGATCTCGGAAATTTTTTACTCCTGCTCGGCTTGTGGTTGGAGAGCCCTCTGATTTTCTCCTGGCAGGCGACCGGATTGCTGCTGTTCCAGACGCTCTACATCATCGACTTGGCCGGGGCTCTGGTCACCGGGTCGCACATCGTTGGCGGCACGGAATATATGTTCGATCCCCACATCTCTTTGTTCATTCGACTGCTGAGCTTGTTTCACGTGGCCACTCCCCCGCTGCTGCTGTGGGGGATCCGGCGGCTGGGTTACGATCGGCGAGGATGGCTCTGGCAGACCGTGACGGCGTGGGTGGTGGTTCCGGTCAATTATTTCTGGCGCCCGCAGTTCGACGTGAACTGGGCGCGGGGCCCGTTCTCTCGCCAGCAGGAGGCTGTCCCCGGTCTGCTTTACCTGCTCGTATACCTGGTCGCGGTGCCGCTGGCGGTGTACTTTCCCACCCACTTGGCGCTGCAGTGGTGGGCGCGACGCGGAGGCTTCCTGAGGGCGCGAGGCGGCGGCGGCATCGACGACGGTAGAACCGTTTGAAGTTTTGACAGTTTGTTGACAAACCCGAGCGCACCAACATTTATTCTCGAACCCATGTATTCTTAACCCTGGCTCTCTACAACCGTCGTTCTCTCAACCGTCGTTCTCTGAATCGTCGTCCTCTGAATCATGGTCTCTCAACCATGGTTCTTTCGACCATGGTTCAATAAGGAGCTCTATGAAAGCTTTCTCGGTACTTTTCCTGACCCTGATCCTGGGTGCATTTTTTGCGGTGGCCGCGGATCAGCCTCAGCCGCCGGTCGCGGGCAGCCAAGCCCCGGCTTTCAGCCTGCCCAGCCAGGAAGGCGCGCAGGTGTCGCTTGATCAGTTCAAGGGGAAGTGGGTTGTGCTTTACTTTTATCCTAAGGACTTCACTTCGGGCTGCACGATCGAAGCTCATAATTTCCAACGCGACATCGATAAATACACCCAGAAGAATGCGGTGATCGTAGGCGTCAGCGTGGACGACGTCGATTCTCATAAGAGCTTTTGCACCAAAGAAGGGTTGAACTTCAAGCTGCTCGCGGATTCGAGCCACGCGGTCGTTCAGAAATACGGATCGATCATGGAATACAACGGGACGACACTGGCGGCGCGTCACACCTTCTTGATCGATCCCACGGGCGTAATCAGAAAGGTGTACCTGAAGGTTAGTCCGCAGGGACACAGCGAGGAAGTACTCGCCGATCTGCAGCAATTGCAGACGGCAAAATGAGCGCTTTCTAGGGATGGACCATGGTTCCGCGCAGCTCGGCCAGGCGCGCGGTTATAAAATCCAGGTACTCGTCCATTCCTTCTCCGGTCTTGGCGGAGAGTCTTAAGACGGGCATTCCAGGACGCACCGCCTGGATGTTGCCGTAGGCCGTGTGCCAGTCGAATTCTACGGCCGGCGCGAGGTCCATTTTCGTGACCACCGCTACGTCGGCGCTGTTGAAGATTGTGGGGTACTTCAGCGGCTTATCCTCGCCTTCGGTCACCGAGATCAGCACCAGCCGGAGATTCTCTCCCAGGTCGTAGGAGGACGGACAGACCAGGTTTCCGACGTTTTCGACGAACAGAAAATCGAGATCGTTGAGGTTCCATTCCGCGAGCGCGGTCTCGACCATAGCGGCCTCGAGATGACAGAGCGTGCCGGTCGTGATTTGTTTGACCGGAACCTGGCTGCGCGCGAGCCGGATGGCGTCATTTTCGGTGGCCAGGTCTCCGACCAGGGCGGCTACGCGGTAATTCTGACGAAGCAACGTCAGGGTTTTTTCGAGGAACATGGTCTTGCCCGAGCCGGGACTGGACACCAGGCTCGCGACGAACACTCCGGCGGCGTGAAATTGATCGCGCAGCGCGCGAGCGACCAGATCATTCTGCTTGAGAACGTTCTTCCTGACTTCGACTAAGCGGGGTTGTGCGCCCATTGTTCTATCTCCAAGGCAACGACTTCAAGCTCCTTGCCCTGCACCACTTCGGACGAGGGCGTGCCACATTGCGCGCAGCAGAATAGCTGAACGGAACTGAGCGGACGCCTCGCCTGGCAGCTTGGACAAAACACTACGACGGGAATTTCTTCGATGACCAGGCGCGACCCTTGCAACGGAGTGTCGTCGCAGGCGATGTCGTAAGCGGAAAGCAGCGCCTCTTTTACCACGCCCGACAAAGCACCGAGCTTGAGGTGGACGGCGCTGACCTGGACGCCGCCGCGCTGCTCGGCTTCTTCTTGCGCCATTTCGACAATGCTCATTGCGATCGAGAGTTCGTGCATCGTTCCCCCGTCAGTTTGCAAACGCCGCGATCGCAGCCTGTCCGAGGCTAATGCCGCCGTCGTTCGGCGGAACCAGGTGGTTGGTCCAAATCTTCATGCGCTCGTGCTCGAAAGTTTCCTGCTCCAGCAAACTCTTGACATCCTGGAGCAGTAACTCGTTCTGGAAAACGCCTCCTGAGAGAACAACGGTATTAAGGTGCTGCGCTTTGCATATGGCAACCACGGCATCGCTCAGACCTTTGGCCACGCCGAACTGGAAGGCACGCGCAATTTCCCGAGGGTCGCGTCCGCGCCGCCGGTCTTCAATCACCGATCGCAGCATGGGCCGAAAATCGAGTTCATGGTGGGCGTACGGGAACGGATATGAACCAGTCAGGGGCGCGCTCCGGGCTAACTGTTCCACCCACATTGCGGCCTGGCCTTCAAACGTGATTTCGCGGGTGAAACCGAGGAGCGCCGCTGCAGCGTCAAAAAGCCGACCGACCGAGGTGGTGGCAAAGGTCCGCACATCTTTGCGGATTAATTCCAACGCAAGCTGGTAGCGCTCCGGGAAAAAGAATGGCGCGGCCCCCAGATCGGGCAACAGGTCATGCTCCTCATCGAGTTGCGCCAGGAAACCACTGGCCGCCTGCACCGGAGACTCGGCCGCCGCATCCCCACCCGGCAGCGCGGCACTTCGCAAATGGGCGACCCGCTCGAATCCTGTTTTGATGCTGCCGGCGAAGATCTCGCCGCCCCATATGCTGCCGTCGTCCCCGTAGCCGGTGCCGTCGAAGCTGACTCCGACGACCCGCGTCTCCCAGTCCCCGCGCTCGGCCAGCACCGAAGCCACATGAGCGCGATGATGCTGAACGGCGAGTGTCTGCGGCGCTCCGAAAGCCTGGGCGTGTGCGGTCGAGAGGTACTGCGGATGCGCGTCGTGCACCACCATGAGTTCTTCCGGGCGAACCCCATACATCGAGATCAGATCCTCGATGGTTTCCTGAAATGCGCGGCGCGACTGGTAATCTCCCAAATCGCCGATGTGCTGACTGACGAAGGCCTGGCCGTCAACCACCAGCGTGATGGCATTTTTCAGGTCTGCCCCTACCGCCAAAATGGGCCGTTCGCTCGGGATCGAGGCGACCGCGCCCGGTGCATAGCCGCGAGCTCGACGCAGAATAACCGGACCGAACGCTCCGACGCGGGCTACCGAATCATCGACCCGACGCGCAATCGGACGCTCCCCGACGAGGAATGCGTCGGCGATTCCCGAAAGACGATCGAGCGCCTCGCGGTCTTCATAGGCGATCGGCTCACTCGAACGATTGGCGCTCGTCATCACCAGGACTTCCGGCGCTCCCGCGGCGAACAGCAGATGGTGGAGGGGCGTGTAGGCGAGCATCACGCCGAGGTCGTTATGATTGGGAGCAACTCCTGCAGCAACCCCGCCCTGTTCCGCTTTCGCCGGCGCGAGCACAATCGGCCGGGCAGCGGAGGTAAGCAGGCGCTCGGCATCCGATGAAAGCTCGACCAGCCGGCGGGCAACTTCGAGATCCTTTGCCATGAGCGCAAAGGGTTTTTCCTTGCGGTATTTGCGTTCACGCAAAGCCCCGACCGCCGCGGCATTCGCGGCGTCGCACGCCAGATGATATCCGCCAAGTCCTTTGACGGCGAGGATCCTTCCGTCCTTGAGAAGCCGCGCCGCATCGCGGATGCTCGCTTCGCTGCCTTCGACAACTCGGTTCGAGAGTTCAAGCGAATAACTCGGCCCGCACGCAGGGCAGGCCACCGGCTGCGCGTGAAAACGGCGGTTGGCCGGATCGTGATATTGCCCGTCGCAGTACTCATCCATTGGCCAGCGTCGCATGGTGGTGTTCGGCCGGTCATAGGGCAGACTGAGAACAACCGTGTAGCGGGGACCGCAGTTGGTGCAGTTGATGTAGGGATACCAGTCGCGGCGATCCAAGGGATCGAAAAGTTCTTTCAGGCAAGCATCGCAGACGGCAAGATCGGGCGAAATGCGCACCGTCGGGCGCTGCCGGCGCTGGCTCTCACGGATGGTGAATTCATGCAGCCCCAGCGGACGCGTGCGCTGGACTTCGATTTCCTCGATGCTAGAAGCGGGTGGAGAGTCGGTTTTCAGGTCGCGAACAAAAGCCAGTAGCCCGGGCTCGGCGCCTTCGAGATAAATCTCAACCCCTCCCTCGCCGTTCAGCACCCATCCGGCGAGAGTATTGGCGCGTGCCAGACGATAGACGAACGGACGGAAGCCGACGCCTTGCACCACGCCGCGAACTCGAATTGAACAGGCACTGGTCATTACTGTGATTGCGACTGCGACTGCGCACGAACTTTGCTCGACGAACTTTGCTCGACCGAACTTTGCTCGCTAGCTTACTCCGCATCCACCATGCAACTGCGGCCTTGCCAGCCGACCTGGACCACCTTCCCGTCTTCGACCAGCACGGGCACGCTGCGCTCGCCCGGCGCCAGATCGCCCATGCGGCGACGTGCTTCGGGGTCGGCTTCGACGTCATACTCGACAAAATCCGAGCGCTTCCACTCCAGCCATTCCCGCATCTCCTGCGTATGCGGGCAGCGCCGAGCGCCGTAGAGTTCAAGCCTGGCCACGGCCGAGCACCTCCAACTCTTCGCGGATGATGTGGTAGATCGAGGCCTGCACTTCCTGGATGCGCGGGATGTAGTCGCAGCGGACAACCAGGGGAAAGTCGGCCAGGCGCTGACGCAGAATTTCACCTCCGTCACACCCGAGGAGCGCGACGGTCAGCATTTTGCGCTTGCGAGCTTCTTCGAGCGCCATGATGATGTTGCGCGATCCGCCGCTGGTCGAAATTCCGATGGCCACGTCATGCGGGCGGGCCTGCGCGATGAGCTGACGCAAAAAGATAACCTCCGTGCCCACGTCGTTGGCGACCGCCGTGATGTTGGCGGGCTCGAGCGACAGCGAGACGGCTGGAACCGGACGATAGCCGGACGGGGGCAGCACGCAGTCGACGGCCCAGTCGTTCGCGTCCGTCGCCGAGCCGCCGTTGCCGAAGAGGATGAGCTTGCCGCCCTGCTCGACTCGCTCGTGAATCGCGAAGGCTGCGTTGCGGATCGCCTCCGCTTGTTCCTCGGCAACCTGCGCGCGCAGCACCGAGTCGTCCTGCACCTTCATGCGGATCGAGGCGGCGACCTGCGCCACCAGGTCGTCGGTGTCCGGTTTGTCCTGGCCGAGGAATGGGTAGAGGAATCCGGCTTCTCCAACCTCGTGGCCCAGTTCTCGGTGTTCCAAAAATACGTGCACGCTCTCCCACAACACGTGGTAGAGAATCTCAATCATCTCCTGGTGGACAAAGGGATCGCCCGTGAAGGTTTCGACGGCATAGTTGCTTGGCCCGCGATGTTTCGCGTTGCCGGGCATGCCGGGGAGAGAAAACGTGAGCGCGTTCCTTGCCTGGGCAAACTCGAGGGCTGATTGAATCTCGTCGTCTCCCCCGGGAGGTCCGAAACCCATGACGATATCTTCGGGATGAAGAATCGCTTCGAGCCAAGGCCGGAACAGCATGGAAATATCGAGCGCGGGGAGAGCGCGCTTTCCAACGATGACGGGATGAACAAATTCGACCGAGACATGTTGCGCGTCGGTTGCGTACGGACCTTGGCCAAACGCCAGCAGGCGGCCTCCACCAACAAAACGTTCGGACATGGAACGGCAGGCTTCCGCCAAGCGGAACCGCTCGCGAGAGAAAAACTCCTCCGCCATCTGGTTGCGCAGGAGCAGGCGATCTGCAACTTGAGAAGCGCTTTGAGCCGCCCGCCCGTAGGTTGTCGCCATGGCCCTATTCCTGACCAATCCGTCTCTAACAAATGCGGGGGAGCGGATCGCCGACCAGCATATCGATAATCCGGCTGCCCCCGTAACGCGTCGTGACCAGAACGGCGCCCGAGGGCTGTTCGCGCACTTCGCCGATCACCTGCGCATCCTCACCACCCGGAGCCAGACTCAAGGCGTTGAGCGCTGCGTCGGCATATTCCGGCGCCACCACCGCGAGGAACTGGCCTTCGTTGGCGATGTGCAACGGGTCCAGTCCCAGCAACTCACAAGCGCCGCGTACCGCATCACGCACCGGAATCGTTTCTTCCTGCAGCACGATGCCACAGCCGCAATCGCGCGCCAGTTCGTTGAGAGAAGTGGCGACTCCACCGCGCGTCGGGTCGCGCATCCAGCGGACGCCGGGCCCCGCCGCATTGCCCAAAGCTTCCACCAGCGGAAACACGGAGCGGGTGTCGGAACGCAAATCGGCCTCGAGATCGAGTTCGCCGCGCGCCAAAAGAATCGTGATGCCGTGATCGCCGATGGGGCCCGAGAGCAGGATCTTGTCTCCTGGACGAACCGAGGCGGGATCGATCTTCAATCCCGGCAAAGGGCGTCCGATTCCGGTCGTGGTTATGTACATGAAATCGGCTTTGCCGTGCTCGACAACTTTCGTATCGCCCCCCGCAATCGTGATCCCGGCTTTGCGCGCCGCATTTCCCATGGCGCGCACCTCGCCCTCGAGCACCGGCGTAGGCAGCCCGGCTTCGAGCACAAAGGTGACGACCATGGCCTCGGGCCGCGCTCCTGAAACCGCGAGATCGTTCACGGTTCCGTTCACGGCCAGTTCTCCGATCGAGCCGCCCGGGAAACCGAGTGGCTTCACCACGAAGCTGTCGGTCGTGATTGCGAGTCGGGTGCCGTTGAAATCCAGATGGGCCGCGTCTCCCAATGGCCCTGAAGAGGACGAGAAAAGAAGCGGGGCAAAAAGGCCTTCGACCAGTCTGCGGCTGGCCTTGCCTCCGGCTCCATGCGCCATTTCGATTTGCGGTTCGCGAAAGCGGACCCGGGGCGAGGTGGTCTCATCGGGCGAGTGAATGCCCGAGCTCGCGCGAGCGTCTATGCCGCCGACGTTATGCTGTTCACCATCGCCGTTTTGCGGTGTTCGTAATTGAAGTACGCTGCGCATGATCCCTCGGATGAAACCATCAGTGCACCAATCGGATGTTCGGGAGTGCACTCCTTGCCAAAGAGCTTGCATTGATGCGGCTTGAGCACGCCTTTCAGCACTTCGCCGCATTGCGCGGCTTTCGGATCGGTTACCCGCACTCCGGGAACGTCGAAACGCTGCTCCGCATCCCACTCCGCATAACGATCCCGGATGCGCAAAGCCGACTGCGAGATGAAGCCCAGGCCGCGCCACTCAAAATAGGGGCGCAACTCGAATACGTCGGCCATGGCCCTCAGCGCAGCTCGATTTCCTTCCCACGGCACCACGCGCTTGTATTGATTTTCGATCTTTGCCTCGTCATCGCGAAGCTGGCGCAGCACCATCACGATCGACTGCAGAATATCGAGCGGCTCAAAGCCGGAGACCGCGACCGGCTTGTTTTCGTTCTTCGCGATCCACTCATACGGGCGGCAGCCGATCACCGTCGATACGTGGCCGGGGCCAATGAAGGCGTCAATGCGCATGTCGGGAGAATCGAGGATCGCTCGGATCGCCGGGATAATGGTGACGTGATTGCAGAAGACCGAAAAATTGTGGATGCCTTGATTCTTCGCCCGCACCAGCGTCAGAGCAGTCGATGGGGCCGTGGTCTCAAATCCGATGGCAAAGAACATGACGTGCTTGTCGGGATTGGTTTCCGCCAGCTTGAGCGCGTCGGATGGAGAGTAGACGATGCGGACGTCCATGCCACGGGCCTTATGTTCGAGCGGACTGCCCTGCGTCCCGGGGACGCGCATCATGTCGCCAAAGGCGGCGAAGATAATGTTGGGGTCGAGCGCGATCGATAGACCGTCGTCAATCCTTCCCATCGGCAGTACGCAGACTGGACAACCCGGTCCGTGAATGAGTTCGATGTTCGAGGGGAGCAGATCTTTCAGGCCGAAGCGGTAGATGGCGTGGGTGTGTCCGCCGCAGACTTCCATGATGCGGTAATGGCGCTTGGGATCGGCGAGCCGGCGGATCTGCTCCGAGGTCCAGGTGATGACTTCAGGTTCGCGAAATTCGTCGACGAATTTCATCATGCCCAATCCTTGCGCTGGTCCGGCCTCGGCTGGCTCGTCTCCAGTAAGACGCTTTACGAAGCTTTCTTGTTGTCGGAATTTTCCAGGCCATAGCCTTCGATCTCTTGCATGGCGGCTTCCGCCTCTCCGAGCATCCTGAGCGTGCGCATCTGATCCGCTGCATCGGCTTCGCTGATCTTGCTCATGGCGAAGCCAACGTGAATCAGAACCCAGTCTCCTTTGACCGGCAAGTCGTCTTGCAAGAGTCCCAAATCAACCTTGCGGCGGACGCCGACTACATCAATCATGGCGGCGGTCGGCTGGTCGGGAAAAAGTTCAACGACTTGTCCCGGAATGGCTAGGCACATGGCAGTCACTCTTTCTTTCGGGCCAGGATATGAAACGAAAATTTCAATTCGTCTTTCACCTTCAGTGCCCCGCCGGCGACCGAGGCCAGTTTCAGGTCATAATCGGTCTGCAGGAGCGAAAAGTCTCCGAAGGCCCGCAGCGAAGTCCCATCGAGCGTCACTCGCGCGGAGACCTGCTGCGAGCGAGTCACACCGTGCAGGGTCAAATCGCCGTTGAGCGTGACCGAATACTGCTGTTCGGCGGTTTTGCTGGCGGCGACGCTCGAGCACTCGTAAACGATCTCCGGATAGCCTGGAGTCTCGAGAATCTCCTGCTGCATCGTCCGCTCGATTTCGCGCCGGTCCTTGTCGGAAATATCGTCCTGAACCGTCAAGGACGCCGCCTGAATGGTAAGTTTCAGAGACGACTGCTCGAGATGCTCGGGATTTACTTCCGCGTCGCCTGCGAAGTCACGAATCGCAATCGTCGGGCTATGACCAAACGCTGATAGCAATCCTCCCGAGAACACGCGCACGGTAAACTGGCTCGCCCCCCGGTCGGTGACGTAATGAACGCTGGCCTCCGTAGTTGTCTCCATGGTGCTCCGGCCAATCACATGTTCCGCAGTTTGAGATAGCGGTCAAAATCCGGAAGAGCAGCGGTCACCAGATTGCCGACCCCCACCTGTCCAAGATATTTTCGAATCTGCGGGTTCGAAAGAATCAATCCGGCCCCAAACAATATGAGGGCTGCTCCGCTGAGCAGGTACAACGTGTCCTTGTCACTCCCTTTTCCATTGTCGTGCGCGTCAAACAATTCCATGGCCACGGCAGTCTCCTCTCCCTTTCAGTTGTTAATTGTCGAACCAAGATCATCCCCGTTCAGGATTTTGTTCACCAAGGACTCCACTAATTTCGCCGCTTCCTCGACCACCGCCTCAACGGTCGCACTCAGTCCCATCTGACCTTCTTCGGGGCCGAGCGTGGCCGGCTCACACCCAACCAACAGAATCCGCTTCAGCCTACCGCCCATCGACGCCGCCAGGCGAAGTATGCTCAACGGATTCATGCCGTGAGCTTCCACTTGAACCTGCGGCTCTACCGCACCGCCCGAGCCCTGCGGATCGAAGTCGTTCCGATCGGGTTCAATTACATAGAGCGTGCCCGCTGCTTGGCCACGCGGACAGGCGTCGACCAGGATGGTCGTGTCGTATCCTTCGAGCAAAGCGTAGGCCAGATCGTAACCCCGGATGCCGAAGTCAGTGACCCGAACATTCTGCGGCCACTCGCGGGCTGACAAGCGGCGCGCCACCTCCACTCCGAAGGCGTCATCGCCAAGAAAAATGTTGCCGATCCCGGCGACCAGAATCCTCGGCAAAGTGGATTGATTCACCGCCTGGTCGAGCTCCCCGCCCAAAGGTTCGACCTCTTCGGCGTCGAAAAAAAAGCGGTGGCCGGGCTGTCGCATCAGGCCGATGTCGCGCCCCGGATCGTCATCGACGACAACACAAACGTGAATTTTTCCTTCATAATCCTGCTCGATCGCTTCGATGACGGCCGTCTTGCCGGTGAGGGCGATATCCATGATGTCGCCGCCTGGCCGCGGACGCAGCCGCACACGGCTTCCCGGTTTTACCTCGATGCCGGCGATGCGCAGGTCCTCGACTGGCTTTTTCTCTTCGAGGAGCTGCCATTCCCATTCGTTCATGGCGTCTCCTGCTTGAACGGACGCAGCTCTCTCAGGGTGCCGTGGAGCTTCATCAGGTGCTCGATCGGCAGGTTCTCGGTCCGTTCGAGAATCCTACGAGCGCGGTCGTCGGTGTTGCGCATCTCACTCTTTTCGTCATCGGTCATGGTGAGGATGCGCAGCGCCAAAATCTCATCGATTTCGGTCCCATCGAACAAGTCGCCCGGACTTTCGGGCGCAATCTGGGGATAATCGTAGAGAATGATGGGCGAGGCGAGCATGGTGTCGCGCTCTCCGACCGCTCCCACCAAAACCGGCCAGACTCCGACATTCTGGCAACTCGCGGCCAGCTCGCGCAGAGTTTCGGGCGGGTCAAGCAACGATACGAACTGACCGTTCTCGGCGCCCAGCAGGACGTGGACAGAAACGAGCGAACGCATCAAGGCAGGATCCCGGTTGACTTGGCCGGCCGCCTCTTCGAGCAGGGTGAGATTTTTCACACCTACATGGATCTTGAATACTCCTTCGGCTGCACGTACCGCGGCAATTTCGATTCTGCCTTCAACCGATTCCTGCTTCCTTGCAATCTGTCCGACCAGCCGACCGCCCGCATCGCGCACCAGTTCGAGCTCCTCGCTCGCGGGGAAAGCGAACTCCATCTCGACCGGCGCGGCAGTCAATGCCAGCAGATTGCAGGCCGGCACCTCGACTTCACGTTCGACCGCTTCCTGCCAGGGTAGAAACACCTTGCCGTCGACCTCGAGTACCGGAACCGGCGTGTAAATCGGCGCCTGGTCCCGATCGGCCATGCGCTCGGTCAGCTTCCGCAGCGAACGATCTACGAGCTTGAGGAACCGGAGTCGGACCCCAATTGCAGACAGCGAAACGGATTGCACCAGGCACTCTGTCTCGAGGCTCCAGGCGTCTGAACCAGCCTGCGCCTGGCTGTAAGGTTTCGGGTAAAGCACGCCGAAGTTGAACCGCTGGCGATTCTTCACCGACGAACGACGGTAGGGATAAAGCATGTACCCTTCGTAGAGCACGGCACTCGCGATGAGGTCGACGTGCTTGGTGTTCATCGCTTCACCGCCTCTTCGAGCGCGGGAAGCAAGCTCTCGAAGGCCTGCTCCCAGGTGGGGATTCCGCGCGCGACCTTGTATTCATAAAGGCGCTCGAAGACATCCCGGCGCAGGCAGAGCCACGCGCTATTCGGATAGTAGATGTCCATCATCTCCTGCCAGGCTTTCACGGGCAGACGGAAACGGGCTTCTTTGTCCCAGGGGATGGGGGCGACTTGCAAGGCTCCTTCCCGATCCGCGTAGAACGCCGTTCCGCTGAACAGAAAACAGAGGGGAACGTCGCCGTCGGCCATGCCATGGAAGTACTTGGTCGCGGCCACATTGAAATCGAAGGTGCAGGGGACCGGAAGATCGACCATTGCGCTGCCCTGAAATGCGGGCGCCACCACGCTCGCATGGGTCCACAGCATCGTCTTCAGAGTCTGGCCCCAGCGATCTGTTTCTCCAAAAAGGTCACGGAGCCGCTCTTGCTCGCCGGTGCCATACTGCCGCCTGGTTACCTCAAGCTGAATCTGACAGCGTAGCGCGACCGAATGAATGGTTTCGTCAGGCGCCGCGTTGGTGATGCGGAGTTTGAACAGAAGCGTCGGCGCAACCGTGAAGCGCTGGGGTTCCGCTTTTTCAATCTGGAAGCCGAGCTCAGGCATTGGCTTCCTTTCTCGCTTCGTCGGTTACGACCGTGGCCCGGTGCTTCAATTGGTCGAAGTATTGGCCGATCTCCTGCCAGACTTCGGTACCGCCCGAAAGGCCGCGCCAGTGGACGCGGATCAGGCCAACCAACTTGTAGCACTCGTCGATTGGGAGGACGAAGTACTCCGGGAGGGCGACACCCCGGACGTGCCCGACCCGGTTGACCAGCAGAGCCTCGACATCGGGCTCCATTTCCTTCAATCCCGGATTCGCGTCCTCGATGTCCCGCCAGGTCTCAAGCGGAAGCAGCGATTCGGTCGCTCCGGCGGGGCTCGGATAAAAGGCGACCACCCTTCGATCCGGCGTGCTGCGGAAAAAGAAAGCCATGCTGATCGGCACCATCAGACTCTCCCACTGGCCGTCGGTGAGATGAAAGTCTGCCAGGGCGAGCACGCGCCGGGGAACGCGCTTGTATTTGGTTCCCATCCCGCTGAATAGGATTGCGCAAGCGTCACAGGCGCAGAGCAGCTTCCGGGTCGCGGGTTCGATCAGGTGCGGATGGCCGGCGCCCACATCGGCGCTGCACAGTTCGCAACGCTCGACATCCTTTTTTCGCCGGACGAACTGGCGGAGCGCCCCCAATGCGTTCTCGTATCCCGGCTGGACTGCGCTCATGATCGGCTCACGATCAAGTTCCCCAACCCTTCACGCGCGGAGACCGAGTTGGCCCCGTCGCCTGCGGCGGCGATCACTCCACCGAGTTTCCCGAGCGGCACGAAGCCGGACGAGCCATCGGGCGCTTCGAGGCCCTCGATCAGCAACCCGCCTAGGTCCGGCGCGGCCTCGTACAACGTATCTTCGACCATCGCCTTGAGGGTCTTCCCGGTGGAACCACAACTGTTGCCGGTAAGCTGAAGCCGCACCCGGACTACTCCACCCTCGTTGCCGAGCAGTTCCAATTCGCCTCCGCCCTTGCGTACTTTCGGGCGAAGCTTCTCGACTGCCTGGAGGACGCGAGTTTCTAAATCGAGCGGGTGAAGCCCGTACAGTACCAAGAGACTGCTGACCAGGGGGTCGCGGCCCAAGTCGTCGATGATGCGCTCGCCCGCATCGCCTTGTTTGGCGATCACTTCGAGGACTCGCTCGAACCCGACCGAGTGCAGATCGAGCAGCAACTGCACCAGGGCCTTTGCGCTCGACCGAGTTTCTGCGTCCCCGATATTCTCGAGCGCACCGACCAATTCGCCGATGCGCTGGACCTTCAACTGGAAATCTTTGTCATCCGGCATAATCGTTTGTGTGTGGCGACGTGGATAGCCCCTTTACCACACCGTCACCACCCGACCGTCACCACCTCGCAGTCCCGAGACGCGGGCGACCCGGCGTCTCTCGCGGGAAAGCCTTCTATTGCCGCTGCACGCCGAACATCGGGGAATGGTGGGTCTTCAGTACCCTCCCGCCGCCCAGATACATGTGCACGCCACAGGGCAAGCACGGATCAAAGCTGCGCACGGCGCGCATGATATCGATGCCTTTGAATTTGGCCGGTCCGTTCTCCTCGAAGATGGGCGTGTTCTGTACCGCATCCTCGTAGGGTCCTGGAGTGCCGTAAATGTCGCGTGGATTGGCATTCCAAGGGGTTGGCGGATACGGATGGTAATTGGCGATTTTGCCCTTGCGGATTACCACGTGGTGGGAAAGAACGCCGCGAACGGCTTCGTGGAAACCGCAGCCGATGGCCTCGTCCGGCACCTTGAAATCGGACCAGGTCTTGGTTTTGCCGGCATGGAGTTCGGCCATCGCCTTCTCCGCAAAATGCAGGGCGCAGGCGGCCGCGTAGGCCTGGAAGTAGGTGCGGGCGCGGTCGCGCTCGATGGCATTGCTCCACTGCGGAATCTTCCACTCGAACTCCACCTCAGGCTTAGACATGGTCTTCGGTAGATAGATCTTCACGCTCTTGCCGGTGGATTTGATGTAGCCGATGTCCACCAGTCCGGCGAGCGCCGTCGCCCACAACCGCGCGATCGGCCCGCCGCCCGTATCTAATGCCAGATGATCGCCCGTTCGCTTGTCGAACCAGCGTGGCGACATCACCCAGGTGTACTTGCCGCCAAAGTCGCGCTTCTGCGGCCGCGGGATCGTGGTCTGGTTCCAGGGGTGGTTCTTGTCGACCGGATTTCCCAGCGGATCGGTCTTTACGAAGGTCTCGGCGTTTTTCCAGTCGTCGTAGTAAGAACTGCCTAGCAGGATCCGGATATTCAGGTTGATGTCCACCAGGTCGGTCGTGACGAGCTTGCCGTCGACCACCACGCCCGGGGTGACGAACATCTTCCGGCCCCACGCCGTCATGTTCTTGTAGGTGTAGTCGCAATGCTCGGGGTCGTTAAACGATCCCCAACACCCTAGCAGGACGCGGCGGCGGCCGACTTCTTCGTACCCCGGCAGCGCGTCATAAAAGAAGTCGAACAAGTCGTCGTGCAGCGGCAGGACCTTCTTCATGAACTCGACGTACTTCATCAGCCTGACGATGTAGTCGGTGAACAGCTGAACGGTCGGCACCGTGCCTACTCCTCCGGGATAAAGAGTGGAGGGATGCACGTGGCGACCTTCCATCAGGCAGAACATCTCCCGGGTCATGCGGCTCATCTGCAGGGCTTCAAGATAGAACGATCCGGTAAAAGGATTGAGCGCCCGCATGATATCGGCGATGGTGCGGAAGCCGTGCTCGTTCGCGTGGGGGGCGGGAGTTGTTTCGGCCTTGGCCAGGACCTTGGGGTTGGTCTCCTTCACCATCTGTTCGCAAAAATCGACGCCCACCAGATTGTCCTGGAAGATGTTGTGATCGAACATGTATTCGGCAGCTTCGCCGAGATTGACGATCCACTCGGCGATGTGCGGCGGCCGGACTCCGAAAGCCATGTTCTGCGCGTAGGTCGCGCAGGTGGCGTGGTTGTCGCCACAGATGCCGCAAATGCGGCTGGTGATGAAGTGAGCGTCGCGCGGGTCTTTTCCCTTCATGAAAATGCTGTAACCGCGAAAGATGGAAGAGGTGCTGTGACACTCGGCAACTTTTTTAGCATCGAAATCGATCTTGGTAAAGATGCCCAGGCTGCCCACGATGCGGGTAATCGGGTCCCAATTCATCTCCACCAAGTTCTTCCCTTTGGTGGGGACGTCTTTGGTCGGTGCAGTGATGGTGCTCATAGCGATCGCTCCTTGTCGATAGTTCTTTCGCTGTAACGACGGGGCTTTGCCCCGTCCCACTACGCGGCAGGAGACCCGGGCGAGCCGGGTCTCTAGGGAAAACCTAATACGCTTTTGGGTGATAACCGGTGGTGAGCTCGGGGCGCGGATGCCGCCACTTCGGCTCCTTGTTCACCGTGTTTTGAGTGATGCCACGCAATGCTCGGATGGCCTTGCCGTAGACGCTGATGGTGCTGCTTGAAACTCTCGCTCCCGGCGGCTCGTCCATGAAGGGCATGAACTTGTCGGGGAAGCCGGGCATGGTGCATCCGATGCAGATGCCGCCCACGTTGGGGCAACCGCCGATGCCGGCCATCCATCCCCGCTTGGGGACGTTGCAGTTCACCACCGGTCCCCAGCATCCGAGTTTCACGATGCACTTCGGAGAGCCGTAGACCTCCGCGAAGTCACCCTGCTCGTAGTAGCCGGCCCGGTCGCAACCATCATGCACGGTCTTGCCGAACAGCCAAGTCGGACGGAGTTGATCGTCCAAAGGAATCATCGGCGCCAACCCGGCCACCTGATACAGCAGGTAGAGCACGGTTTCCATGAAGTTATCGGGCTGTACCGGACATCCCGGAACGTTCACGATCGGCAACCCAGCTTTTGACTTCCAATCCCATCCCAGGTAGTCAGCCAGGCCCATGCAGCCGGTCGGGTTGCCTTCCATGGCATGAATGCCGCCATAGGTGGCGCAGGTTCCGATGGCGATGACTGCCAACGCGTTGGGGGTCAGTCGGTCGATCCATTCCGTCGTTTTTATCGGCTGTTTTGTGTTCGGATCGGTTCCCATCCCCGCCCAATATCCTTCTTTCTTGATGGTCTCGTTCGGGATGGAACCTTCGACCACCAGGACGAATGGCTCAAGCTTGCCTTCCTCGGCGAGATAGAAATGCTTCATGAAATCGTCGCCACATTCGTAGGCAAGGACAGGATTGTGCAGATGGACCTTCGGCAAACCCGGGATCGCACCGAGCAGTACGTCTTCGACGCTCGGTTGGGTGGCTGCCGTGATCGACACCGAATCCCCGTCGCAGCCGAGGCCGGCGGTGATCCAGAGAATGTGCACCTCTTTGACCGCAGGCGCCTTTTGCGTAGACCGACCGTATGGGACTGACTCAGTTGCCATAGCTGGACTCTCCTTTCCAGTCAAAATGAATCGCAAACGCGTGTCAGAATGGTCTGCCGCCGTGCGCTGGACGACCCGCACCGCAACCGGCCCTGCTAATAAACGGATTCCAGCAATTCAAAATTTGGATCGGAAGACAGAATCGACCCATTGCGAGATCGGCGCAAGGGCAGTGGCCCTGTATTGTTTCTCCAAGGAAGTCCCACAAACTCCATCGGGGATTCCCCTAACCTGAAGAAGAAAAAGGAGCCTACAACAAGGTTTACTTTGCACCTGCGCCGATGGGGTATGGTTCGTCTTAATGGTTCGTTTTAATGGTTCGTCTTAATATGGCTCGTCTTAATCGGGGTAGATTGGTCCGTTCCCTGAGAGTGATTGCCGGGCGGTGTCGGGGAGGGTTTTGCCGATACGGCGGAGAGCGAGAGAACAAGCAGCCGAAGAGGCAACGCAGAGAGTCAAAACGTGGCGGGCTCAGCTCCTGAAACGGGCGAAGACCGCAACTCTTCCGTCAGGCCGTTTTCTCCCGCATGTTCCACTCCACTGCGTGCTGCACCAATTCTCTCGCGCTCCGCAGAGAGAGTTTCTCTTTGATGTGCGCCTGATACGACTCAACCGTTTTCACGCTGAGGTGCAACGCCTCGGCGATCTGCCGCGTTCCATGACCCTCGCCAATCAAGCGGAAAACCTCCAGTTCGCGGTCGGTAAGGTCGGAAATCGACGAATGCCGGGCGGGATTCGCGCCCCGAACATAATGTTGCAGCATGCTGTTGGCGATCCTCTCGCTTACATAAATTTCCCCGCTCAGGATACGACGGAGCGCCACCAACACCTTCTCGGTCGCCTCTTGTTTCATGATGTAGCCGTTTGCTCCGGCTCGCAACGCCCGTTCCGCATAGATCGATTCATCGTGCATCGAGAGAACCAGCACCGGCAGGCGCGGTGACGTGATCCGTACATTCTTGAGCAACTCCAATCCATCCGGACCATTGAGCGATATATCCACAATCAGAATGTCCGGCCGCACGGCGTGAATCGCCGCCAGCGCCGACTGCATTTCTTCAGCCGCGCCACAGACCGCCAGATCAGACTCCTGATTGATGAGCAGCGTGAGGCCCTGACGCACAATGGGATGATCGTCCACCAGGAACACGGTTTTCTTTTTTGCCGGGAAATTGTTGCTGGCTGGCCTATTGATCATGGGCACCCTTCTTCATCGCTTCCTTGGCTTCCGTGATTGGAAACAGACACGTGATCGTGACCCCGCGAGCTTCGCCGCTTTGCACCTTCAGTGATCCGCCGATCATTCGCACTCGATAATTCATGATTTGCATTCCCATACCCGATTCGTTCGCGCAAGGCTCGGGCAGGCTGGCCCCGTCGTTTTCTATTTTCAAAGTCCCATAGCCGTCGGCGGCCGAAAGACTGATGAGGATGTTCTTTGCCTGCCCGTGCTTGATGGCGTTGTTGACCGCCTCCTGCGCAATCCGATAAAGATGAGTGGATCGATTGGCATCGTGAATGAGCACCGGTTCAGGGGCGCTCAAGCGACAGGAAATATTGAACAAGTCTTCGACCTCGGCTGCCAACCGCCCGAGCGCGGACAAAAGACCGTGCGCATCGGAGATTACCGGCAGAAGCCCGTGCGCCAGCTCCCGGGTGGTATTGATCGCCTCGTTGACCAGGCTGACGATCCGTGCCGCTTCGGCTGCCTCGGCGAGACCTTTCTCGGCAAGTTTCTGCTCCTGAACCTTACTCATAAAAGCGATTCCTGTCAGGTGCTGTCCCAAACCGTCGTGCAGGTCCTGCCCAATGCGGCGCTGCTCGCGGGCGCTGATCTCCAGAATTGTTTTCTCCAGGTGTTTGCGTTCGGTGATGTCGCGGATTGCGCTTGAAACCAATACGCCCTCTTCTGTCTCGAGCGGGCTCAGGCTGATTTCCACGGGAAATTCGTGGCCGTCTTTGTGCAGGCCGTAGAGTTCTTCGCCGGCTGCGCCCATGGGACGAACCCGTGGTTCTCCGAAAAAACGCTGGCGGTGTTCCGGGTGCCCGTGCCGCAGACGAGGCGGCACCAGGAGCTCGAGTGGTTGCCCCAGCAATTCCTCGCGCTGGTAGCCGAACAATTTTTCGACCTGAGCGTTGACGATCACAATCCTGCCCTCGCGATTGACGACCACGACCGCGTCGGGGGCGGCTTCGAGCAGCCCGCGGAACTTGGCCTCCGCCCGTTGCCGCTCGGTGATATCGATTCCGGAAGCGATGATGTAAGAGGTTATGCCGGCGCCCGCGAGAACCGTGGTCGACCAAGCGATAATTCTCTCTCTGCCGTCCCGGCTCATCCAGCAGCTCTCGTACTCGTAAGGACGCTGGTCGGCGCGCGTCTTTTGGAACCAGGATTCGAAGCGTGCCCCTTCTTCAGGAACCAGGAACAAGTCCCAGATTAATTTTCCTTGCACCTCCGCGAAGCGGTATCCGGTCATCTGTTCACAGGCGCGGTTGAAGCGGATGACGCGGCCTTCCGGGTTCAGTACAACCACCAACGCGCCGACGGTATCGAGAATCGCAGAGGCGACGTTGCGCTCCTCCTCTAAAGCTTGTTCGGTGCGCTTGAGATCGGTGATATCAAAGCCCACGCCATGAATGAACCAGGGCCGGCCATTCTGCCGGCGGATCATCTTGGCTTCGCAACGAAACCAGACCACCCGGCCATCTCGCGCCAGGACGCGATAGGCGGAGCGCAGCGCAGTACCGGAAAGAAACATTTGCGCCGCTTCGACGCTCCAGCGCTGTTTATCGTCCGGGTGGATCTGCCGATACCAGCGAATGGGATCTTCCAGCCATTCTTCCTGCGAAAAACCGAGACTCGCCTCAATTTGAGGACTCACGTAGGCCTCGCCGATGCCCTGATCGAGATCGGCCATGAAAATCACTGCCGGAATCTGCTCGACCAGCGCCCGGTAGATGGCATCGGCGTTCGGCGCCTGCCGGTCTCGCCCTTCCTCCCTGCGTCCATCGGCCGCGAGGGAGTTGCTGAGAAACACGGCGGCAAGCTCGGCGAGAAGAGTTTCTGCCTCGGCGGGGGTTATGGTTGGTTGGTTCGGCTCCACAGAGGCGTCCTGCGCAATCAATTCGGCGCCCCCGGCGGAGATCATACTTACACCTCTCAAAAATCGCTGGCCCTGCCATTCCCAACCGGGCCTTCGGGCTGTTTTTTTCCGCAGCCCGCTAGACTTTCTGCTTCGGAGCTTTACGACGCCAACTCGGCTCCTTGTTCAAGGACGCTTGGGTAAACCGGCGCAGCGCATGGATCGCCCGACCATAGGTCATCACCGCATTGGATGACAACAACGAGCCCGGCGGCTGATCCATGAAAGGCATGAATTTATCCGGGAACCCGGGCATGGTGCATCCGATACAAATACCGCCAACATTCGGACAGCCGCCAATCCCGCCCATCCATCCACGCTTGCCCACATTGCACTGCACCACCGGCCCCCAGCATCCCAGTTTCACGATGCAAAGCGGCGAACCGTACTCCTCCC
>Ga0302324_100005186_pt1 | contig 28530 bp, 27 predicted proteins | sample Palsa_T0_1_FD_201949 | JGI IMG/M metagenome (GOLD analysis project Ga0302324, IMG submission 201949) | Peat permafrost microbial communities from Stordalen Mire near Abisko, Sweden - Palsa_T0_1 | ecosystem: Environmental > Terrestrial > Soil > Palsa > Peat permafrost | place: Sweden: Abisko...
CACTGGGTCATTGAAGAGGGTGTTCGCAGCTTCAACGTTCCGCCCTCACGGGTCATTTCTGCTCGTGCCCAGGTGGTCGGCGGCGTCATCACCAGCAAACTGCTTGATGTTCCTACGGGCGAGGGCAAGGCTCAATCGCTGGTTAGGGCCGGCGTGGTGGCTCCCGATGTGGTATTCGGCAACTCCATTCACGACGCGGCAATGCTGGAAATCGCGCGCCGGGCCTTTCCCGTCAACCCTACTCCGGCATTGCTGCAAATCGCCGCCCGCCAAGGGTGGCCTATCTTCTATCCGCATGGCACTCTGCCTGCACTGGCATGATCCCGCCTGCATCGGTTATTGCCTGCAATCGAGACGGTCTGGGGCGTGCAGCGTCTAAGATCATATGACCGTGCAGAGAGACTCCAGCCGATCGAGAACGAACGTGAAGGTAGTTCGGCTGGTGGTGGCTGCACTTATCCTGCGGGAGCAGAAGGTTCTGATTTGTCAACGGCGGCCGGACCAGCCGATGGCACTGAAATGGGAGTTTCCCGGAGGCAAGGTGGAGGACGGCGAAAGCGCGGAGCAAGCCCTGCGGCGGGAACTCGATGAGGAGTTAGGCATCACCGCCGAAATCGGCGACCGCGTGGCCCACACCCGCCACACCTACCGCAGCGGCAGCGCGATCGATCTGCAGTTTTTTGCCGTCCACCAATACGCCGGCGAGATGACCAACCGTATCTTTAACGACCTGCGCTGGTGTCCGTTGCGCGAGTTAACCCGCTATGACTTTCTCGCCGCTGATCGCATCCTCATTCGCGAGCTAGCCGCGGGTCGGCTGCTCTGACGGATTTAGCTGTCTCCCTCAAAATTGGAAGTAGATGAAGTCGCGATGGCCAAAAAAGCCGAAGAACGCGATGGCGTACACGCAGGCGTTGTAAGCCAGGGCGCGAAACACCGGCCGGGCCCAGAGCCGAGGAACGCGCGCAGGGTGAGCTATCCACCACTCGATGACGAACATGGCGACGATCGATAAAACCAGGTAGGGAACGGTCGCGCGGCTGAAACCGCCCACCTTCAACAAGAGAGGGTCGAGCACCCCCAAGGGAAAGAGATGGGTGGCGATGAACCAGGCATCTCCCAGGTTGTTGGCGCGAAAAAATATCCAGGCAAAGGTCACCAGGCTGAACGTGAAGACAGTCTTGACCAGGGCCAGCCGGCCCAATCGCGCGGTGAACGGGGCGGTGGCTTGGGCCACGATCAGGTACACCCCGTGCAAAAAACCCCAGGCGACAAAGGTCCAATTGGCGCCGTGCCAAAGACCACTGACAACAAAGGTGATCATCAGGTTGACATAGTGCCGGGACAGCTTCACGCGGTTCCCGCCCAACGGGATATAGACGTAATCGCGAAACCAGGTGGACAACGAGATGTGCCATCGCCTCCAGAACTCACCCACGGAACGGCTGAAGTACGGCTGCATGAAATTGATACGCAACTCGTAGCCCATCATGCGCGCCAAGCCCAGAGCGATGTCGGTGTAGCCGGAAAAATCGCAGTAAATCTGGATGGAAAACAGCAAAGTGGCCAGCAACAGCGCTGCGCCGTCGTAATGCCGCGGAGTGTCATAAATGAGCTTTACAAAATCAGCGACATTGTCAGCCAGCACCATCTTCTTGAAGAGACCCCACAGGGCCTGGACCAAGCCAGATCGAACTGCTGCAAAGGTGACCTTCGGCTCGCGGTGAAATTGCGGCAGGAGCTCGTAGGGCCGCTCGATGGGACCGGCCACCATTTGCGGGAAGAAGGCGACGTAGAGTGCGTACTCCAGCAGGTTCTTTTCCGCCGGCACCCTCCGCCGGTAAACCTCGATGGTGTAACTCATCGCCTGAAAGGTGTGGAAGGAAAGGCCGACGGGCAAAATGATGGCCAGCAACGGGGGATCAAAGCGCAGGCCAAAGAGGTGCGACGCGCTGCGAAATGAGCCGGTCAGAAAATTGAAATACTTGAATACGGCCAGAAGTCCCAGGTTGCAAAACAGGCTTACTCCCAGATAGAACTCTCGCCGCGCAGGTTGCTCCGCTTTTTCAATCTGCAGACCGGCCACGTAGTCGATCACCGTGATGGCCCAGATCACAAAGATGTAGCGGGTGCTCCAGCACATGTAGAAGTAGTAGCTGGCGATGAGCAGAATGACTTTGCGCGCGGTGCCTCGCGTGACCAGGAAAAGCAGCCACACGACGATAAAAAATAACAGGAACTGAAAGCTATTGAAGAGCATGGGGGCTGTCCTTCAGCAGCTGAAACAATGCCTCCGTATAGAGTCGCGCGCCAGCTTCGTTGAGGTGCGTCTGATCGGCAAAAAGCCGGTTGGGATAAAGAAAGTAGTCCGGACCGAGCAGCTTGCACGAGGTGGTCTGCTGGAGCAGTGCGGCAAAACGCTGGTCATACGGTGCCGCAGGTGACGCTTCTCCCTGGCGGAGGTAATAAGGTACGTAGTAACAAGCCATGTGATACTGCCGCACTAATTGATTCAGCTGGCCTATCTGCGCGCTTTGCGGGGGAGCAACCCGCGCGAGCACCTGCGCCGGCTGGTCGGAATCGAGACGGAAGTCGTCTGGCAGCCGGCCCCCGGGGAAATGGCTTTGCTCGGTGATCAGATGGTAGCCTCGCTCGGCAATCACCGCGCGTTCGTTTTCTTCCGACTCGCGGTAATAACTCATCACCCCTCCGTGGCTGGGCGCCGCAAGCAGGAAGCCAGTCAGATCTCTGAAGAAATTACGAAAGGGAAAGAGAGCATCGATGACCGCGTGATCGTCGGGTATGAGATGGAAGATGCTACGCCGGGGTGGATCAGGGTTCCATGGGAGGGTGAGCAACAGCACCTTGGGAGCCTGTCCTCGCGCACACATGGCCTGGAGCGGTGGCAAAAATAAATCGCTACCCGGAAAGCCGGAGTTGAAAGATGAGACCCTCAGATGATTTGCCAAACTCATCTGGTCAAACCAGGCGGGAATGAAACCCGCCAGGATCTTGCTGTTGCCGAAGATCAAGACCCGAGTGACTGCCGGATTGGCGGGAAAAACCTGTCCCTTTTCCTCCCAACGCAGCTTGGCGCCGAAGACTATATCGGAGCCGTTCTTCAGATAGGGTAGACCACGGGACAGACCGTGAAACGCCGCCCAAAATACCACGAAGAACAGGATCGTCCAGCTCAGAGCCGACGAGGTGGTCTGCTTCGCTGGCGGTTCTTGCTTAGCCGCGTCATAGAGAGATTTGGGAGCTGCTTCGACGTCCAAAATAGACCCTGAACTATCATCCTATGGTTTGCAAATGCAATGGTGGCGCTTCGCCCTGTCTTTTTGGCCCACGTACCCTTAGGCGAACGTCTGGCATCTGTCCGATGACTAGACGGCGCCGCCGGTAAACATCATCACCAGGGAGAGCACGATCACCACGGCCGCAGTGACCCAGGCTACGGCGTTGAACCAGCGCGAATTCACAAAATCACCCATCAGGTCCTTGCGATTGATGAGCAGGAGCATGAAGACGATCACCAGGGGCAGCAAAACGCCATTCAGCACCTGCGACAGGATGACCATGCTGATCAGTTTGGCATTGGGAACGAACAGCACGGCAAACGCGCCGCCCGCCACCAGCAGCGTATAGAGCCAGTAAAAGACGGGCGCGTCTTTGAAGCCGCCATCCAGGCCCGACCGCAGGCCCAGACCCTCGCATACCGTGTAGGCCGTGGAAAGGGGCAGAATCGAAGCGGCAAAGAGCGAAGCATTGAAGAGCCCAACGGCGAACAGGAGGAAGGCATAACGTCCGGCCAGGGGCTTCATCGCCTGGGCCGCGTCCGCCGCTTCGCCGATCGCCCCCATGCCATGGGCAAACAAGGTGGCGGCACACGCGACCACGATGAACCAGGCCACGATGTTGGTAAAGAACGACCCGATGATCACGTCCAGGCGCGAAGCCGGATAGCTCTTTGCCGTAACCCCCTTCTCCACGATGGAAGATTGCAGGTAGAACTGCATCCAGGGCGAAATGGTGGTGCCGATCACGCCTACGATCATGTAAATGTAACTTTTAGAGTGCCATATGTTGCCTCGGGGCAGCTCGACCGTAGCCACCATGGCTTCATGCCAGCTGGGCTGCGACAGAACGCCGGTAACGATATAGGCGATATAGAAAACCGAGGCCGCCAGAAAGACCTTCTCGACACCCTTGTAATCTCCCTTCACCACCAGGAACCATATCAACAAGGCACTGACGGGCACGGAAATGTACTTGCTGATGTGGAAGAGCTGCATGCTGCCGGCAATGCCGGCAAACTCCGCCATGATGTTGCCGAAATTGACGATCACCAACAACAGCATTAAGAGAAAGGTCATGCGCAGGCCGAACTCTTCCCGGATCAGGTCGCTCAGGCCTTTGCCGGTGACCGCCCCCATGCGGGCGCACATTTCCTGCACCACCAGCAAAGCCACGGTGATGGGGATCATGGTCCACAGCAGGGTGTAACCGAACTGGGCTCCGGCATTGGAGTAGGTGAGAATGCCGCCGGAATCGTTATCGATATTGGCGGTGATAAATCCCGGCCCCAGCACGGCGAGGAAGAGCAGTATGCGGATTCGCCAGCGCTTGAGCATGCAGTCAGGGTGAAGATTTCAATTTGAATTTCAGGCTACTGCGGTCCCGGATTTCCTGTACGCGGCACCAAGCAACGGCCACGTGTGCGGTCCCGCCTGCCCCGGCGATCCGTGGGGCCAGCCGGGACCGCATGAAGTGTATCAACGCTACCAAACTTCACAGGAAATCCGGGGGTTTCATCTATTGCTTTGCGCGCAGAAACGCGATCACATGATCTGCCTGCACGACGCCCACCAGCCGGTTCGCACCATCCACCACCGGTAGCGCATGCAGATTGTACTTGTCGAAAAGTTCCGCGACTTCATCCTGGTGGGCCTCGGCTTGACAGGAGATAATCCGCGGTTCGGACAGAACCGACACTCGCGTCTCGGGCAAGGCCAGAATCAGGCGCGCCAGCGGGACGACTCCCTCGAGCGCATCGTTAGCGCCGGTAAGATAAATCTCGCTTATGCCCTCGGGGTCACCATCGAACTCGCGCAGAGCACGCACTGCGTCCGCTACCGACGCGCCGGATCCCACCTGTACATAGTTGGTGGTCATTCTTCCGGCGGCGGAATCTTCCCGGAATTCGAGCAGCTCTTCCACTTCATGCCGCTCTTCCGGTTCCATCTCCTCGAGAATGGCCTCGGAACGCTCGTCGGAAAGCTCGGCGAGCAGATCGGCCGCCGCACCGGGGTCCATCTCTTCCACGATGTCGGCTACACGACCGGAATCGAGCGACTCGAGCAGGGACTTTTGCAGGCGAGGATCTACTTCCTCCAACGCTTCTGCCGCTACCTCCTCATCGAGGGAGCCGAAGACCGCCTCCCGCTCGGGTGGCGGCAGGTCTTCCAGGATGTCGGCGAGATCGGAAGGGTGCATATGAGCAACCCGCTCATGTTCGATCTTCAACTTCACCCGGCGCGCCGGATCCACTTCGATTAAGTCCACAAACTCCCAGGGAATGATGCTGGCGCGGAAGTGCATGGCGAAGTTTGCCAGTGTGTGCCTGGGCATGGTGCCTTTGAGCAACCTGCGTACCGCCCCTCGCAGGCCGACGGCCACCTCGGCGACACGCAACCCCTCATGGCCATTCTCAGGAAACCACTGCAGGTCAACGTCGTTGACGCGCACTACCTTCCTGCCGTGCACATCGATAATTTGCCGGTCCAGCACATCCTGCTGGAGGAGAAGCAGGTTTTCATCGCCGCGGAGGGGCTGAAGCTGGGCATCCTCGCGCAATTCCAGAGTTCCGGCCGGCGTCTGCAGCACATCCTTCACGGCAACCAGCCTGGTTCCCTCCCGTGTCTTGAGCACCAGTCCCGCAACATTGCCTGCGGCCGGTCCGGTCGCCACTGCAACGTCCTTCAGCCGGCCCTGCACACGGCCCTGCCGGTCCGTGATCAGCGTGCCGAGCAGGAGCGTAAGGCTGGCGTGCGTAGTGTGTTTTTCGTGCATCGAAGGCCGGTTGCAGTCTACCAGCGTTCAGGGGAAGGTTGGAGCAGGTTAGTAAGAGAGTGGCGGCAGGGTCAATTTAGTAACCCTGGGTGGGTCCTGCAACACGCTGTTGGGTAGGTCCGCGCTTTCAGAGTCTGCGTAAGAACTACACTTTCGAACTCAGTCCCGTAGCCGTCTGCCTCTCGTTCCCTCGCGAAGGACGGGTGCCCCATATCTCGCTCGTTTTTCGCGAGATATGGGATACCGCCGAGGTTGACGGCTAAGTGCGTCGGTTGAGTCGAGAATCAGAGGGAAAGAGCATTGGAATCCCACATCTCGCGAAAAACGAGCGAGATATGGGGCACCCGTCCTTCGTGAGGGGATGAGGCTATAAATGTGGAGTTTTTCCCCACTCTGCGAAGGCGAGGGAGGCTTAGTTGGGCCGTTCCGGGCGGCTCTTTTGGAAACGCTCGTCGAGGGGCTGTCTGCCCTGGAATCCAGCCTCCACGGTATGCCAGTAATCAATCTTTGCTTCACCCAACTGCCAACAGAGCAGGACGATCTGCTCGCCGATCTGGCATGGGAAATCCAGCAATCCTTTATCTAGATCCTTTACCTGGACGCCAATCGAATCGATTTCCTGGATCGCATCCTGGGCTTGCTGGACCGAGGTGCGCTGGGCCATGCGCTTACGCGCAACCGCCGCTACATCGACCAGCATCCCTCCGGAGAGAAAGATATTCTGGCTCAACATCTGCAGTTCCGCTTCGACCAGACCGGCACTCGCCTTGCCTTCGATCGCCCTGCGCAAAAGGGACTCGAGAATCGGCAAGAGCGACTGCGCCTCATCCAGCGAGAATGTCTTCATAGGTGCAGCCTTCGTCCAAATTTCATGATAAACCACCTTGATTTGTGGCCCCTTGGCGAGGCAGGTATCATGACAGAGCGATGAGTTTGCCCGATACCATCTTCATTTTCGGACTAGCGCTGGTAATTTTTGGGCCCAAGAAGCTGCCGGAGATCGGCCGCCAGCTAGGCAAGCTGGTGCTCGAATTCCGGCGCGCCAGCAACGAGTTCAAGATGCAGATCGAGGAAGAGTTACGCGCGGCTGAACTGGCGGATCGCCAAAAGCAGATTGCTGCCCCGCCGGTCACTTCATCGCCGGTTCCGGAACCCTCGTCAGAAGCCCTGACCATACGGCCGCCAAGTAGCGGAACCACGGTGAGCACGGAGAGCCCGTCGTCGCGGGTGGTCCCGGTGCATGAAGAAGTCGCGGAACTGGAAGCCGTCGCGGGGGACCACCCGGAACTGGCCGCCAACGGCCTCAAGCACGAGCCGGAGCAGGCGACCACGCATCATGACTGACATTGTGGATCGGGCCCGCACAGCAGTGACGGAACGAGCGGAATTGCCGGGCATGAGCCTCCTGGAACACCTGGAGGAGCTGCGCAAGCGCATCATTCATTCCGGACTGTACCTGGTCGCCGCCTTCTTCATCGCTTACTACTTCCGCCAGAAGCTTTTTTCGTTTATGGAGCGACCCATTGTTTCGGCGCTCAAGGCGCACCATCTGGACCCTCACCTGGTCTATCTGAACCCGGTAGATCCCTTTAATTTCTTCATCAAGATCAGCCTGGTCGGGGGCGCCATCCTGGCCTCGCCTTTCATTCTGTTCCAGGTCTGGCTATTCATCGCCCCTGGGCTCTACCGGCAGGAGAAGCGATACATCCTGCCCTTCATGACCGCCACAGTCGGACTCTTTCTTACCGGCGCCTTTTTCGGCTACCACTATGTTTATCCTGGTGCTCTCAATTTCCTCATCGGCTATGGCGATCAATTCCGGCCGATGGTCACGGTGGGCGAATACACTGAGCTCTTCATGACCGTGATCCTGGGCCTGGGGATCACCTTCGAGCTGCCGATCCTGGTCTTCTTTCTCGCCCTCTTCGGCATCGTGAATGCGGGTTTTTTGTGGAAGAATGTCCGCTACGCGATCCTGGTCATTTTCATCATCGCCGCGATCATCACCCCCACCCCCGACGTCTTGACGATGTGCGTTTTTGCCGCCCCGATGCTGGCACTTTACCTGGTCAGTATTGGCGTCGCCTACATGGTCCATCCCAGCCGCAGGAACCGGCAAAAACAGGCCACATGAAACGCTTCTGGTTTCTTTTCCGGCCGTTTGGCGCCGCGATTTTCTGTTGCCTGATCAGCGGGGTGGTCAGAGCGCAGGCGCCGGCACCGCTTCCCCGCTTTGACGGTGAGCGCGCACTGACTTACACCCGGGAATTCGTCGCTACAGGTCCACGATGGGTGGGCAGCCCGGGACATGCCAAGGCCCAGGCCTTCCTCGAACGGCAGTTCGCCAAAGACGACCTGGTGAAGAACAGCTTCACGGTATCAACACCGATCGGGCCGCTGGCTATGACGAATTACATTGTCAAATTTCCGGGCAATAAGGACGGCATTATTGTTCTCGCAAGCCATTACGACACCAATTACCCGTTGATGGATACCGGCTACGTGGGGGCCAATGATGGCGGCTCGAGCACCGGCCTGTTGCTACAGCTGGCCAATAGCTTCCGCGGGAAGAAGCTCGAGGGATACAGTGTGTGGCTGGTTTTTTTTGACGGAGAAGAGGCGATCAAAGGTTGGACAGACGCCGACTCGACCTATGGCAGCCGGCACCTCGCTGCCCAGTGGCAGGCCGACGGGACCCTCAAGCACATCAAGGGCTTTCTTCTGGCCGATATGATCGGGGACCGCGATCTCGATGTGGACCGGGACTTGAGCTCGACCCAGTGGCTGCTCGACCTGGTAGGACAGGCGGCTGCGAAGTTCGGTGACCAGTCGTATTTTTTCCAACGAGAAAATACGGTGGGCGATGATCACACTCCATTTATGCAACGCGGCGTGCCCTGCGCCGATATCATCGATTTCAATTACGGATACCAAAACGCGTTTTGGCACACACCCCAAGACACCATGGATAAATTGAGCGCCAAGAGCCTCACCATTGTGGGCGATGTCTTCCTGGAAACGGTGCAGCTGTTGAATCAGCGGTGATGGGTAACCGTGCGGCTCTGTCCATCCCCCGTAGCGGCTGCTAAGGTGAGCGCTTCCCTCCCCTTTGTCATCCCGAGCGAAGCCGAGGGACCTGCTGTGCGCCTCGACCTCCGCCCACATTTGTTTCCGGGAAGAACCGTAGGCCTACACACTTGCGTGGGGGAAAGGCGCACAGCAGGTCCCTCGGCTTCGCTCGGGATGACAAAGTTTAGAGTCGTGACTTAAGTCAGCAGCCCCGCCACGGAAAGGCTAGGATTGCAGGATGCTGGATGGCGCTCCGATCACATACTGGATAGGTTTCCACGTTGTGATCCTGCTCCTGATCGTGGTCGACCTCGCCGTTCTCAGTCTGGGTAAGGCCTCCGCCAGGACCCGCGACAGCATTATTTTTGTCTTGTTTGTCTTTGCCCTTGCCGCATCTTTCGGGGTATGGATTGGACACGTTCAGGAACGTCAGACAGCGCTCGAATTCGCCTCCGGGTACCTGATCGAGCTCTCCCTAAGCATCGATAATCTCTTCGTCTTCCTACTCCTGTTCCGCGCCTTCGGCCTGAGCCCAGATGCGCAAAGAAGGGCGCTCCTGCTGGGAGTCCTGGGCGCCATCGTTATGCGCGGAGTATTCATCTTTGCCGGGATCGAACTGTTGCAGCGCTTCGTTTGGATTCAATACGTTTTCGGTGCGCTGTTGCTGGTTGCCGCGCTACGGCTGTTGCGGGGAAAGAAGGCAGGATCTGCACCCGCTCCAGCAAATTGGGTCGCGCAATGGACAAAACGCTGGGGGAGCGGCGCCAAGTCTACCTTTGTTCTGGCGGTGATCGCTATTGAACTGGTCGATCTCGTGTTCGCCATGGATTCCGTGCCCGCTGTGCTCGCCATCTCCCACCAACCGTTTGTCGTCTACACCTCAAACATCTTCGCCATTCTCGGACTGCGCTCGCTCTACTTCCTGCTGGCGGGCTTGCTTGACCGGCTGCGCTTTCTTCACCTCGGCCTGGCTACGATTCTGGGGTTCGTAGGCGCGAAGATGATGCTGTCGAAATGGGTCCATGTGCCGATCGGTATCTCGCTCGGTTTCATTGTCCTGGTGGTGCTCGCGGCTGCGGCCGCTTCCCTGCTCTCCACCAAGGCTCAGAGCGCGAGCACGACCTGAGGGTTGCGATACGATGGACGAAGCGTGCGCAAGATCTCGGTCACGACCAAATCAGGGCACTACACCGTTTCCGTGGGAAACGGCATCCTGGATTCCTTAGCCAAACGCATGCCGGGACTCACCGGCAAGAAGCGCAAGCTCATCTTTCTCTTGACTTCGCCCGAGATCTGGAGCCTTTGGGGCGAGCGCCTGCAGGCTTCGCTCTCCCGGGAACTGGTCGTGCTTTTTCTGCCCCCGGGCGAGCGCCACAAGCGCATGGCCCAGGTGGAACGGCTGGCCACGGAGATGACGAAAGCCGGGGGCGACCGCTCTTCGCTGCTCATCGCCTTCGGCGGCGGCGTGATCGGCGACGTGGGCGGGTTTCTCAGCGCTATCTACATGCGCGGAATCGACTACGTCCAGGTACCGACAACCCTGTTGTCGCAGGTTGATTCCTCGGTGGGAGGCAAGACGGGGGTCAATCTACAAACCGGCAAGAACCTGGTGGGCTGCTTCTACCCTCCGCAGGAGGTAGTGGCCGATATAAGCCTGCTGCACACCCTTCCGCAGCGGGAACTACGCGCCGGGATTTACGAAAGTATCAAAGCTGGGCTCATCCGCGACGCGGCGCTTTTCCGCTTTATTGAGAGCCACCGTGAGGCCCTTGACCAGGGAGAGCCCGCACCCCTCGAGAAGATGGTCGCGAGTTCCATCCGGATTAAGGCGGAGGTGGTCAGTCTGGACGAGCGGGAGTTCGGGGTGCGCATGTTTCTCAATTTCGGCCATACCATCGGCCACGCGATTGAGGCGGCCAGCGGTTACCGTGCCCTGCTGCACGGTGAAGCCGTCGCCTGGGGCATGATCGCGGCGCTGCACATCAGCCGCCAGCGAAAGCTGGTAACGGTGGAAGCCGTGCGCCGCATGGAGAGCCTCATTCGCTACTTTCAACCCCCTCCGGTGCCCGTTGTCAGCGCGAAGCGCCTGTTGCAGGCTGCATCGGGCGACAAAAAGAATCGGGCCGGGGTGCGCCGCTTCGTTCTGTTGCAGGGCCTGGGAAATGCAACAGTGGCCGAGGACGTAACCGACACCGAGGTGCTAGACGCCATCCATGCGATGTACCGCCTCTCTGCAGGCGGCAAATAGCCGTGATTGCCCCTGGCGCTCAGCCAGAAGGAACCGGGGACGAGACCAGCGCAGCAGCCGCTGTGCGGTCTATGTTCGATCAGATCGCTCCGCGCTACGATCTGCTGAACCATGTCCTCTCCTGCAACATCGACCGCATTTGGTGGTGGCGGGCAGCACACAGTTTTCGCCAGCTGCTCGCCCGGCCGGATGCGCAGATTATGGATCTATGCTGCGGAACCGGGGATATGACGCTGGCGTTGCTGCGATGCCGGCCCAAGGGTGGACGGCCGGTGCTGGCCGCCGACTTCGCCCACCAGATGCTGCTGCGTGGTGCGGCGAAATTCGTCCCTCGCGGAGGGATAGCCTTGGAGGCCGACGCACTTCACCTTCCTCTGGCCAGCGGCTCGCTCGACCTGATCACTACCGCCTTCGGGTTTCGTAACCTGGCCAACTACCGGGCCGGCCTGCAGGAGTTCTACCGCACGCTCAAGCCGGGTGGGGAACTGGGCATTCTCGACTTCAGCGAGCCGGGCGGCGTCATGGGCAAGCTCTATGCCTTCTACTTCCGCCGGGTTCTTCCGGCGGTGGGCTCGCTGCTTTCCGGAGTTTCTGGACCGTATCGCTATCTCCCGCGCTCCGTGCACCAGTTCCCGACCCCTCCGGAATTACTGCAAACCATGGAATCCGTTGGCTTTAGGGAGGTTTCCTGGACGCCATACAGTTTCGGCATTGCGGGCTTATACCGCGCGGTCAAGCCGCAATCTCCTTCAACTTTCGCGGGTTAACCAGGAGAAGTCGGCCTACCATCGCCAATGCCCGAGCTGCGGCCCAACTGGATAAACTCAGAGAATGCGTGCCATCGCCACCTGGAAGCAAGAGCAGCAGTACGATGCCGAGTCTCATAGCGGCCATCACGTTGTGCTGGACGCGGATGCTGCACACCTGGCCGGCCCTAGCCCCATGGAGCTGGTGTTGATGGCCCTATGCAGTTGCACCGCAGTCGATGTGGTCTCGATTTTGCACAAGAAAAGGGAAATGTTCACCTCGTTGACGGTTTCGGCGGTTGCGGAGCAGGCGCCCGAGGCTCCCCGGGTCTTTACGCACATCCATCTCACTTATCACCTGGGCGGAAAGGTCACGCCGAAGGCTGCCGAAGATGCGGTTGCCCTGTCCAAGAACAAGTACTGCTCCGTTTCCAAGATGCTGGAAAAAGCGGTAACCATCGATTACGAGATCACCTACGAGGGAGCATGATCAATTTCTTCCGTCTGGTCCTCGCCGGGATGGCGCTCGCCATGGCGGGGCTGGTTTCAGCCGTAATGACGATGCATTTCGCCATCCATGGTGCGGAGGTCAAGGTTCCAGATCTGCAAGGGCTCACCGTGGCGGAAGCCGTGCACCGGACGGCGAATATGGGATTAAATCTGGGCATCGACAACAAGTACTACAGTGTCGATGTGCCGGCAGGCCGGGTGCTGGCACAGTCTCCTTTGCCGGGGGCCATCGTTCGCCGCGAATGGCGCATGCGGGTGACCGAGAGCCTGGGCCCGCAACGGGTGGCGATCCCGAAGGTGGTGGGCCAACAGGAACGAGTAGCGGCCATCGAAGTGCGCCGACTGGGGCTGGATCTTGAAGAGACGGCCCAGATGCCCTACAGCCTTGCTCAGCCGGGCACGGTGATTGCGCAGAATCCGCAGCAAGGCGCAGCGGGCGTGGAGCGCCCCAGCGTGAGCCTGCTGGTCAGCAGCCCGGTAGTTACGCCGCCTCCGGCGCTGGTTATGCCGCAGTTGGTGGGCATGCCGCTTGCGTCAGCAACAGCTCTGGCAGTGCACGCGGGGTTGAAAGTGGGGCCAGTAGAGAACAGCTACTCGAGCGCGCCGGCTGCGACCGACAATAGCCCAACTACGTCGGAGATGGCCCCTGCGGACACAGTGGATCCCGCGGGCACGGTCTTAAGCCAGAGCCCTCTTGCCGGTCATCGCGTCGAACCCGGCATGACTATTACGTTGCGGGTTGCGCAGTAGAAGGTTTCTGGGTGACCGCAGGTCTCTTTCCGTTATCCCCGGGTTAGGCAGGCGGCGAAGAAGCCGTCACCCTGGTAGTCGCCGGGAAGAGTGCGTACGAAATCATCCGGCAAGCCGCTTGGGAAGAGGCGCTCCGCTGTTCCGGGGTGGAGGATGCCCTCTGCTTCCAGCGCCCGCACCTGCGGGCTCCACGGGAGCAGACGGAAGCCCTGCTGCCGCTCCAGGGCCTCGACTACCACCGCTTCGTTTTCGTCGGCTTCGAGTGAGCAGGTGGAGTAGACCAGCCTGCCACCCTCGCGCAAGGAAAGCATCGCGGAACACAGAAGACGCACCTGACGTTCGTGCTGGCGGCCGAAATCATCTACCGTGATCCGGTGCCTTATCTCGGGATTGCGGGCCAGCGTTCCCGTTCCGCTGCAGGGAGCGTCACACAGCACCAGGTCGAACTCCCCCTGGAAGGGCAACTCCGTAGCGTCCAGAGTGCGGAAAAGAATCTTTCCCCGCCGCCCGGCAAGGAGTGCCTGCATGGCTTTGAGCCGCCGTGGGCTGATGTCACAGGCAGTGATCGTGGCATCAGGATTGCGCTCGGCCAGGATGGCGGTCTTCCCTCCGGGCGCGGCGCAGCAATCCAAAATGGCAGTGCCGCGGCCCGCTAACTCCGCGATCAGTTGCGATCCCTCATCCTGCACCCGCACGGCCCGCGAGCCTGTTACCTCTCCCGCGACCACGCGCCAGGCGCGAGCTACGAAGCTTCCTGGTTCCAGTTGCAAACCCGGTTCTGCGTCCGGCGAGGCGAGGCGAATTGTGGTTGGAGGAGAAAGCTGATCGTAACGGCAGATGGCAGCAGCCGCTTCGTCGCCGTACGCCGCCACCCAGCGCTGCACCATCCACGAAGGATGCGCGGCGGAGGCGTCCGCCTCATGCAGCTTCGGCGACTGCGCCAGTTTGCGCAGGACAGCGTTGGCCAACCCAACGGCATATGGATTTCCCGATTGGCGGACAAGCTCCACGCTCTCGAAAATAGCGGCGTGCGCCGGAATGCGATCCAGCAACAGTAGCTGCAACGCCCCCAACTCGAGCGATACCTGCACCGGATCGGCCAGGTGACCTTTGCCTTTGGTAAGCCGTTCCCGGATACGCTGCTGCAAGACGAGTTGCCAGCGCAGCACTCCCATCACCAAAGTGGTCGCCAGATTCCTGTCGAGCAGCGACAGTGCATCTACGCGCTGGGAACGAAGCACGACGTCGCTGTGCGACTCCGGCTTCCGCTTGAGTTCCAGTAACAGCTCGAAGGCGGCCTTCCGGGCGGGCGCGATCATGACATGCCGAGGCTCTCATGGGGATGGGGAGCAGCGCCGCGCAGAAAATCCGCCACCGGCATTCGCTTCTTCCCTTCCACTTGAACCTCCAGCAGTTCGAGACGCGCGCCCGACCCCGCAGCGACGAACAGACGGTCTCCTTCAACCATGAGTTGGCCAGGGGGGAGGTTGGTGACTCCGGCGGGCACCAAGCGATGCAGGGTGAGTTTTTTTCCGCGGAAGAACGTAAAGGCCCCGGGCCACGGCTGAAAACCACGCCAGCGGTTGTAAATCTCGCGGGCAGAGCGGGCGAAGTCCACCAGAGCGTCCTCCCGTTGGAGAATCGGCGCCAGCGAAGCCCCGGCATGATCCTGTGGAACAGGATGGATCGTGCCCGACTCCAGGCCCTGGAGAGTCTTAAGCATGAGGCTTGCTCCGCTCTCCGCGAGCAAAGGAAAAAGCTGCTCAGCTGTCTGGTCAGGTTCGATCGCTAGAGTGCTCTGCAGCAAAATGTCGCCCGTGTCCAGACCCTGGTCGATACGCATGGTGGTTGCGCCGGTCACCGTCTCCCCATTGGCCACCGCCCACTGGATGGGAGCAGCTCCACGGTACTTAGGAAGGAGCGAGGCATGAAGGTTGAGGTTGCCCCATCGCGGCAGCTGCAGCATCCATTCCGGGATGATGCGGCCGTACGCAACCACGATGATGGCATCGGGTTGGATCGCCTCCAGGCGGGACCGTAACTCGGGATTGTTCTTGATCTTTTCCGGCTGCTGGACCGGCAAACCCGCTGCGCCTGCCAGCATCTTGACCGGGGGTGGTGAGGGGTCCTGATCGCGGCCCCGTGCACGGTCAGGCTGGGTAATTACCAGCTCGATGCTATGGCCGGCGCCAATGAGTTGCTCAAGGGTAGGGATTGCGAACTGTGGAGTGCCACAAAAGACGAGCCTCACTTACCATTCCCCGGCTCGCTGCAACTTGCGGATCTTGCGCAATACAAAATCGCGCTTGAGCGCACTGATGCGAAAGATAAAGAGAACCCCGTCGAGGTGATCGATTTCATGCTGAAAGGCGCGCGCCAGCAGGTCATCGGCTTCGCGTTCAAACCAATTGCCCTGCACATCCTGGGCGCGTATTTTGACCTTGGCGGCGCGTGAGACTTTCTCGCGAATATCAGGAAGGCTGAGGCAGCCCTCCTCCTCGAAGACTTTCCCCTCTTTGGTTATGACCTCAGGATTGATCAAGGCGATCTTTTCTTCAGGAGTCTTCTGGAAGCTGAGATCGATCACTGTCAAACGCTTGGGAATGCCAATCTGCGGGGCCGCGAGGCCAATGCCATGGGCAACGTACATGGACTCGAACATGTCGTCGACCAGCTTTTTCAAACCCTCGTCGAACACGGTAACGGGCTCGGCCGGCCGCTGCAGGATGGGGTCGGGAAACTTGACAATGGGATAGACCATGCGAGGGGATATCTTTCTTAAAATCTGCGAATCTGCTCCAGGTAACCCTGGTAGTTTCGGCTGAGTTCCCCGGCCGAGTCGCCGCCAAACTTTTCCAGCGCGAGCTTCGCCATGATGAACGCAACCATCGCTTCCGCGGCCACTCCGGCAGCGGGCACAACGCAGACATCGGAACGCTCGTAAGCCGCCTTGGTCGGCTCGCGGGTAGCAAAGGAAACGGAGCCAAGCGGGCGGCGCAGGGTGGAGATCGGCTTCAGATAACCGCGCACAACAATGTCTTCTCCGTTGGAGATGCCGCCCTCTATGCCGCCGGCGTTGTTGTGTTCGCGGGTAAACCTGGTGGGCGCGCCGTTCTCCTCAGCGCTATAGCCGATCGCGTCATGAACCGCCGAACCAAAAGACTCGGCAGCTGTGACCCCCTGGCCAAGCTCCACTGCCTTCACCGCCTGCAGAGACATCACCGCCCAGGCGAGCAGGCCATCGAGCCGCTCATCCCAATTGGCAAAGGTGCCGATGCCGGGAGGGGCACCGTGCACCACCACTTCAAACACTCCGCCGATGGAGTCGCCGGTGCGCAAGACGTGATCCACTTCCGCCTTCATCTGCTCTTCGGTGGCAGGATCGACGCAGTTCAACAGGATCTCATCGCGTTGGTTTAGCGCCTTAATCTCTTCCCAACACGCAATGCGCGGTAGTTCGACACGGCCCACGCGCACTACATGGCTGCCGACCTCGATGCCTAATTGTTTCAAAAGCAACTTGGCCATGGCGCCTGCCGCTACGCGAGCTGTTGACTCGCGCGCGGAGGCCCGCTCGAGCACATAGCGAGCATCGGGAAAATCGTACTTCAGCGAGCCTGCGAGATCAGCGTGACCTGGCCGGGGCGAAGCCACGGCTTTGTGCTTTCCCGGATCGCCCGCGGCCACAGGGAGGACGTCGGCCCAGTTCTTCCAGTCGCGATTTTCAATTTGGATGGAAACCGGCGAACCGATGGTCTTGCCGTGGCGAACCCCGGAGAGGATGTGCGCCCGATCCTGTTCAATATGCATGCGGCCGCCCCGGCCGAAGCCTTGCTGGCGCCGCCACAACTCCCTGTCGATGAATTCAAGATCGACGTCGAGGCCCGCAGGCAGTCCGGAAATGAGGGCGATGAGACACTCGCCGTGTGATTCACCAGCCGTTGAGAAACGTAGCATTTTATGAGGCGAGCAGACCTAACGTTTGATTGTAGACGATTTCGTCCGGGAGGATCTCCCCAGGCCAGGGATCAGTTGTGCACGATCCAGTCATACTGCGCGTCGTCCAGAGGGACGACAGAGAGCCGTGACTGACGGACCAGGGGCGAGTCTTGAAAGAGCTGCTGCTGCTTGATTTCCGCCAGGGTTTTCGGCCGCTTGATCCCCGCGCCTACCGCGATGCGAACCAAGGGAACTTTGGGATCAGATACGTCGACGGACTTGACGTGGGCCAGCCCCACCGCAGCCTTCTCGTCCCCGGTGTGATAAATAACGAGCTTATCGCCCTTCTTCATGGCGCGGAGATTCTTAACCGCTTGCGGGTTGGTCACGCCGGTCCAGTCGGTTTCCTTTTCCCGCACCAGGTCGGCAAAAGAGTAGGCGGTGGGTTCGGTCTTCAGCAGATAGTTCACGATCTACTCCTCTGATGGGGACTTGGGCTTGAGGAAGGTTGCCGTATTGAGCAGGGGTCTGTCCATGGAACGCACCCAGTCGGTCATCTCTCCCGCCTCGCCGCCTTGTGCTTCGTGGCGCTCAAACTCGCTGCGCATAGTGTGCATCTTGGCATCGATATCGTCGAGGTAGTGGAGCAGCACCGCTTCGGGAATCATGGGCAGCTTTGGCGAACCGAACTCCAGTTTGCCATGGTGGCTCAGCACCATGTGCTCGACCAGCATGCGGAGTTCCGGAGGAAAGTCCGGCAGCGTTGCCAGCTTCTTTTCAATCATGGCGATGCCCATGGTAATGTGCCCGACGAGCTGTCCTTGCAGGGTGTAGTCGAAGCTGGTGCCCCAACGCAACTCCTCCAGCTTGCCAATATCATGCAGGATGGCGCCAGTCAGGAGCAGATCGCGATGGATCTCAGGGTAATGTTGCGCCGCCAGATCACAGATGCCCACTAGCGAGACCACATGCTCCAGCAGACCGCCGAGCCAGGCGTGGTGCAGGCGGGTGGCGGCTGGGGCCTCACGGAAAGCCGCGGCAAAGACTGGATCATCGAGGAAAGAACGCACCAGCGCCTGCAGGGAAGGATCGGAGAAGCTGTCAACGGATTTAACCAGCGCCGACCACAGTTCCTCCACATCTTTGCGGGTGTGGGGTACATAGTCGGCTAGTTCGAACTCGTCCGCGGTAGCGAGGCGGAGCTTTTCCAGGTTGAGCTGCAGGCGCCCGTTGTAGCGGCAGACCTCGCCACGCACCTTGACCACATCTCCCTGCTCAAACCCGGTCGCGGCGTCGGCGAAATTGTCCCACATGCGGGATTCGATCTGTCCGCTGCGGTCGCCCAGGGTCAGCGCCATGTACTGGCCGCCATCCTTTCGGCTGCGCAACTGCCTGGAGGTAACGGCAAAGAAAGAGACTACTGCCTGGTTTTCAAATTTGCCTAGATCCGCAACGTAAATCTCTTTCATTTCGCCTAAGGCTGCTGTGCGCCCGGAGGGGTTGCACTTGGCGGGCCAGTGGAGGGCGCTGGTTGGCTGGTGTCAGGAGCAGGCGGCTGGCTGGTGTCCGGGGCGGCCGGCTGGCTGGTGCCAGACGCTGGCGGCTGGGTGCTTGCTGGTGCCGGTTTGCCAAGATAGGGCGCTGGCGTTTGGTCGGGTTGCTTCGGCTTTTCGGCCAAGCGGGTCTTATCACCCTTCTGTTTGGGCTTTTTCTGGTCTGCCGTCGGGTCGGCCAGCCCGAGCGGAGCGTTCTGCACTTTCTGCGAGGCTTGCTCTTCAGGAGTCGGCTGATTGGCGGCAGCAGCAGCCTCCGCGGCGGACTTATCCTTCTTTACCTTTTTCACCGGTGGACGGTTGCTCAGACGGGACTTGCGTTCATTCACCTGAGGAGTAGTGCTGCTAACCGTACCATCGGGGTTTACGTAGCGCGTGTCCGGAACGGTAACTGTCGGATTTGCGTCCGGGGGGACGTTGGCCGTGGCGACCTGCGAGGAAGCAGGAAGGGATTCGCGTGGGGCTTGGCCAAAGCGTATCTTCTCTTTCTTGCCGGGCTTCTGCACGTTCTGGTCGTTAGTGCTTGCCTGTTGCGTCGTAGCCGGAGTGGCAGCGGCCGCTGATCCCGCGGCGGGGGTCGCGGCCCCGGCAGCAGTTGCACCAGTTCCAGTTGTTGCGGGGGTTTGACCCGCCGCGGTTTGCGTCGGAGCAGCCGGCGCCGCGGTGGACCTCTGCTTACCGCGGAAGCGGGAGCGGGCGAATTTTTTCTTCTTTTTTTCCGCCGGAGGCGTGTAAGCGCTGTAGGTCAAACGCATTTCATTGCCGCTCGCCCCGGTATCCACGGCGCCCGGCTTAAGTTCTACGTACGCTTCTTCGCGCAACGTGGTGAGGTATTCCCTGAGTTTGGGTTGCATACGCTCCAGGAAGAGCGCTTCTTCCACCTGCGGCTCTACTTGCTTGAAGCTGGCATCGCCACCCAGCTGATGCTGGGTGGCCTGCAGGATGATGAAGCCCTGCTTGGTGCGTATCGGTTGCGTATACTGGCCGGCATTCAGGGCGAAGGCCTTATCTTCAATCTCCTTAGCCAACATTCCGCGGCGATACTCACCCAGGGTGACGCTCTTGGGCGCAGCGGGGTCGGCGGGCGTCGGCTTGGCCAAATCTTCGAACTTTGCCCCCGCAGCCAGTTTGGCTTCTATCGCCTCGGCTTGCGCCTGCGCGGCCGCGACCTGGGCTGTATCTGCTCCCTCGGCTCCCGCCTGCGCTGGGGTGGGAATCAAAATCTCGTTCAGGGTAACCGACTCCGGCTGGGCAAACTCACTCTCATGCTCTTTGAAGTAGCTCTGTACTTCCGTCGGCGACATGGTAATGTGCCGCCCTACCTCGTCCCGCACGACTTGCTCGGTAATGATCCTATTGCGGATGTTTGCCTTGAAGTCTTCATAAGAGACGCCCTGCTGCTGCGCCGCCTTCTCCAGGTCTTCGAGGGAGTCCAGATGATTCTGTTTGCGGATGTTGTCCAGGCTCTTGATCAGCTCGGTTTCACCTGTGATTCCCAGCTCCTTGCCTTTGGAGAGCAGCAGCTGCTGATCAATCTGGTCGCGCAGCAGATCGGCTTGTTTCTGCTGTAGCTCACGGGCAGGGATGGCCTGCTGCTTGGACTCGTTGTCGAGTTGTTCCGCGGCTCGATCGTAGTCGGACTGGGTGATGATCTGGTCATTCACCCGGGCGACGATGTCCTCAACTACCTTGCCGTTGACCGGCGCCAGAGCGGCCGGGTTTTGCGGGGTTTGCGCGTTGGCAGTTTGCGTGGTGCCCTGGGCCAGGGAGGGGACGGCGCTTAGACTCGCGCTCAGGATCAAAATCGACGCGGATTGCTGGTATTTAAAGAACGTCATGGGTCTGGACATCTCGTATAGCTGCTAAGTGATAGGTTCGAGCATTTCACTTCTACGCTGCACTGGAAAGAGTAGCGAGGTGCGGCTTTTCTTGAGGAAAACCGCGGTGGAATTCGTCACCCTCTATACACCAGAAGTAAAACCCTCTAGCCCTTACGTGGTAGTTTGCCTGGTTTCGCACCGGCACCGTTGTGCAGCTTGTGAAACAGACCGGATTTCCTAAGGTTTTGCGTCCTCGAGTACCTATCAGACCAGCTTACGTCCAATGATATACTTCGAGTCAAGAATCACTCCGGGCCGCGCAGCAGGGCTGCCTACCTTCGCGCCCTCCGGACCCAGAGGAAACCCGCAATTATGGCCTCCCGTACACGACGGTTTTTGTTTTCCCTCCTCCTCTTCTTTGTGGTTTGTGGCTTCCTTGGCACGGTTGTCAGCCAAAGGCTGGGCGCGCAATCCAGTACAGATGAGTCGGCGTTGCGCGATGATTTGCGCTCCTTCACCAGTGTTTATGACCTGGTGGAACAAAACTACGCCGAGCCGCTGACCGGCGACAAAGCGGAAAAGGCCGTCTACGACGGGGCCATCCCCGGCATGTTGCGCGTGCTCGACCCCCATTCCAGCTTTTACGATCCAAAAGCCTACGCCAAGATGCGTGAAGACCAGCATGGCAAGTACTACGGCGTGGGCATGCTGATTCAGCCCCAGAACAACAAAATTGTCGTGGTCAGCCCTTTTGAAGGCACTCCTTCCTTCAAGGCCGGCATTCGGCCTGGAGACGTGATTGTCGCGGTGGACGGCAAGTCCACGGACAACATGAATTCGGAAGACGTTGCCAATGTGCTCAAAGGCCCCAAAGGTACCCACGTGCAGATTACGATCGCGCGCGAGGGCGCTGCCAAGCCGCTGGTGTTCGACCTGATCCGAGACGAGATCCCGCACAACAGCATTGACCTCAGTTACATGATCCGGCCCACGGTCGGATACGTGCACATCACGAATTTTCAGGAAACAACGGGTCGCGAGCTTTCCGATGCGCTCGATCACTTCGGCAGTGTCGATGGACTGATTCTCGATCTGCGCGGAAATCCCGGCGGCTTATTGAGCGAAGCGGTGGCGGTCTGCGACAAGTTCCTGGAAAAGGGCCAGGTGATCGTCTCCCAGCGTGGGCGTGCCTTCCCCGAGCAGACCTATCGTGCGACTCATGGCAACGGAGGCCGCGAATATCCCATCGTGGTGCTGGTCAATCACGGCACGGCTTCGGCTGCGGAAATTGTTTCCGGTGCCCTGCAGGATCACGATCGCGCGATCATCGCCGGCGAGACCACCTTCGGCAAAGGACTAGTCCAGACGGTCTATCCCTTGTCTGAGAACACCGGACTGGCGCTGACAACGTACCACTATTACACGCCCAGTGGACGGCTCATCCAGCGCAATTACAACGGGGTCTCGCTTTACGACTACTACTACAATCACGACCAGCCGCAAGATACGAAGAGCCGTGAGGTGAAGGCTACCGACTCCGGAAGAACGGTCTTTGGCGGAGGCGGCATCACACCCGACGATAAGATTGACACCCCGAAGTCGGTCCCCGTTCAGGATGTGCTGCTGGAACGCTACGCGTTCTTTAATTTCGCCAAGCACTACATGGCCGACCGGACTGTTGGCAAAGACTTCCAGGTGGACGACACGGTGATGGACTCCTTCAAGCAGTTCCTGACCAGCCAGCAGATTCCCTACACGGATGCGGATCTGACCCCGGTGATGGATTGGGTCAAGGCCAACATCAAGGCTGAGATCTTCACCACCCAGTTTGGCCAGGAAGAGGGTTTGAAGGTGCGGGCAAACTGGGATCCCATGATCAACAAGGCGCTCGATTACCTGCCCCAGGCAAAGGCCCTGGAGGGTGCGGCCAAGCATGCGGAAACGCAACGTGCCAGCGTGCGGGGAAGCCAGTAGCAACGGCTCCTAGCCTGGGCTCGGTCAGGCCCTGAAGAGCGTGTGTCAGAACCCATTAAGAAGTCACCTCTCTGATGCTCTGTATCATGGCTCTACTTTTAGCCGTGCCGCGGAAAAACTCGCCCAACGACGGGCCGGCCCCTGCAGGACTGTGCCTGACAGCAGAAGTCAATACGAAGGACGGGTGCCCCACGTTCGCCCACCCGCCCCGGCTTGCCGTGGGAGCGTACGTGGGCCGAAAAAGACGGGCGACCCGGATTTCCTGCAGATGGCGCCAAACAGGTCCGCGTGTGCGGTCCCGGCTGGCCGGGACCGCATGAAGTTCGCCAACGCCAACAATCTCCACAGGAAATCCGGGAAAGCCCACCACAGTTTTGGCGATATGGACCGGCAAGTCCACGGCAGGTCTAGTAAAAGCATTCGAAACATATCGTTTTCGGCCCACGTACGCTCCCACGGCAAGCCGGGGCGGGTGGGCGAACGTGGGGCACCCGTCCTTCCTCCTGCGGGGCTGAGTTCGTTTTAACCCCTGAGGTATTTGTCCTGCGGGAACTGATTTTTTCAGTGGACTCCCTACTAGCCTGTGCAGGCCGTGCAAGCACCGAGCAAAATGATCGGCTCGAAAAGCATGTATGTTTCTTGGGCCTCGGCGGCCCGACTAACTAAAGCCGTGCCCTGATACAAAGAGTGACAAGCTAAGGGAATCAGTGCAACTACGACTGTGACGTACCGGGGGTCGAAGGGATACAGTCATTGTTTGAGGCGACGGCTGTCAGCTCTACGCTTGCGGGCGAGCTCTTGCGGGTATCCGGCAGGCTGCTGCCATAACGAATCATGAGCGAAAGCAGTTTGCGGGCATCCCAGTAGCGCGGCATGTAACGCCGCGGATCAGAGAGACAGCGAAAGAGCCATCCCAGATACATGCGGTCTGCCCATCTTGGGATTTGCACCTGGTCGCCGCTCAAGAATGCAATGGCGGCCCCAATGCAATGGATGGAAGGCTTGCAATTGAGCTCATCTCTTAGATAGAGCCCGAGGCGCTCCTGGGTTCCACCCCCGAGGGTCACGACGATATGGCGAGGACGCCGTTCGTTGATCCGCTTGATGAGCACTGGATCAAGAATTGTCTTGCCATAAAGCGGGGCGATGTACATGTCGGCAGCTGCCAACTCAATCCCCTGCCGGCGCAACCAGGCACAATTTCGACGCGCGCTTTCTTCGCTAGCCAATATCCAGAAGCTCCCGTCGGGCTGATAGAAGTCGGGCTGCTTCAATAACGACGATAGATACTTGAGGCCAGAAACGCGGCGGATGGAATCGCGCGTGAGGCGATTCCAGATCATAACCATGAAGGCACTGTCAGTGATTACCAGGTCCGCGCCCTGGAGAGCTTCACGATATTCCGAATCATGGGCCAGATTTTTTAGTGCTGGAGCCGCGGGCACCACCAGCAGGCCGCCCTCGCTGATGCGCGCGATTGCCTCATCTGCATCCCCTACAAAGAATCGTATCCCCAGAATCTGACGGAACTGAGCGCCTGCCGTCGCCACTGCTGTCACTCCCACAGTTTCTCGTAGCCTCAGTCTAGATCACTATCAGAGTTGCTTATGCCATGGATATCACCAATTCGCACTAACCTTGATTACGCTTTAGATACTGCCATCATTTCGCTCTCGATCCATGCGTAGGTTTTGGCCAGACCTTCTTTCAGGCGGATCGAAGGCTCCCACCCCAGGTACTCCTTAATCTTGGTGTTGTCGCTGTTCCTTCCGTTAACGCCTTTGGGGGCATCCAGCTTGTACTTGCGCTCCACCTTCACGCCGGCGATCGCCTCGACCAGATCTACCAATTGATTGATGGTCACTAATTCGCTACTCCCCAAATTGATGGGCTCATGTATTTCGCTTTCCAGGATCGCCTGTGTGCCGCGGGTGCAATCGTCGATATACATGAAGCTGCGGGTCTGTTTGCCATCACCCCATATTTCAATCTGATGCCTGCCCGAGGACTTGGCCTCGATGATTTTGCGGCAGATGGCGGCCGGCGCTTTTTCACGTCCGCCGGTCCAGGTACCCAACGGGCCATAAACATTGTGGTAGCGGGCCACCCGGCACTGAAGACCAAAGTCCTCTTCAAAGTGGCGGCACATCCGTTCGCTGAACAGCTTCTCCCAGCCGTAGCCGTCTTCGGGCAGGGCCGGATAGGCATCCTCTTCCTTAAGCGCAACTACGTCTGGAGTCTTTTGTTTGTCGCCGTTGTACACGCAGGCGGAGGAAGCATAAAAAAACCGCTCGACTCCCTTTTCCCGTGCGGCCATGAGCATGTGCGTATTTGTTAACACGCTCAACATACACAGGGCTTTATTGTTCTCGATAAAGCCCATGCCACCCATGTCAGCGGCCAGTTGGAACACTACCTGCGCACCCTGCGCCGCCTTCATGCAACTGTCTTTGTCCTTAAGGTCCAATGACAGATTGGACACGCCGGGAGAGGTCTGGTACCACTCGTCCAAGGGCTTTACGTCCACCGCACGGATGACGTTGGCTCCATTCTCCAACAGGCTCTTGACCAGATGTCCGCCGATGAAACCGCCGGCGCCACACACCACTACTTTGGTGTTTTTCAGCTTCATGTATAGGCTCCCAACGCAACCTGCCGCCGGCCAGCCTCAGGCAAAGGCCTTGGTCACAATGCCGGGCAACGGTTAGTCTCTCACACTCCACGCGCTGCTATTCGACCTTGAAACCTCATAGGTAACCATAGCGGACGACTTCAATACAGGGCGCCGTGTGCTTCCTGGTCCAACTCCTGAAGGAAGGCCTCAAGGAGAGCGATCTTAGGCCGCGCCAGCGTCTTCGCGGTGTCGAGGTGAAGTTTGCCCGGCAACTCCGCCAGTGCCTTGCGCAGGGTGGCTGCGGCATCGGTGAATGTTGGATAACGGGTATCGCGGCCAATCTTTGCCGCCACACGCAAAATGGCGATGGCCCCTAGCTGCTCGAGGATGTCCGCGTCGCGCAGGATGGTGCCCTCGATTGCGACCGGGCTGAGGTGCGGCTGGTGGGTACGGATGGCTTCGACAACCTGTGCAACTTTTGTGGTAGGAAAGCCGGCCCGGGAAAGTGCCGCCGGCGCTTGCTTCATGGCGTAGCTGACATTATCCCATCGGGAAAGTTCGACCGGGTCTTCGGGCCGATGACCGATAAACACCCCCAGGTCATGCAGCCATGCCGCGGCGTACACCACGTCATCGTCGTAGGCGAGCCCGCGACCGACCAGTTGGGTCAAGGCATAAAGCCGCGGCTGATGTCCCAGCTTATCCACCGGCAATGCCTGGCTGCGTACATAGGCGGCCAGCGAAGAACGAAAGTTGTAGTCCGCATCGGTACCGCTCTTTGTGTCCCGTAACGTTGTGTTCATCGGCGGTTTAACCTTGGCTGACGCACTTTGCCCCCTGTTCTCTTTCCACTCCGCTACCCCGGATTTCCTGTCCAGCTTAGTTGCGTTGGCGAACCTCATGCGGCTTTCTTTGCGGAAAGCCGCACACACGGCATTGTCCGGCGCAGCGTGGCAGGAAATCCGGGTACGCTGCGGTCCCACGGCACGCCGGGGCGGACGAGATGACAAATCTTGGATAGATCCGCCTGGAAATGGTTGCTTTCCGGTTCAGCGCCCTCGCCACTCCGTTAGTATATTGTTTCGCGGAACCGGTGGCCGTTTGCAAAGCGCGTTTCGGTGGTAGATGAGTTGACGGTTTCGTGTCACACTTTCATTACCCATGACCAAACTGGATGCTCATGAAAGACTCCGGCGCGCGGCCTCGTTGCTCGCGCATGAAGGGACGAACACAGGTGATCGAACACTCCTTCTTCAGGCGTGGGAAGTTCTGCGTGGACTGCGCAGCGACGACTTCCCGGTGGACATGCGCCCGGCATTCAACTTCTTACAGCACGAGATCGCCCGCGCGGAATCGGAAGATGTCAGCGCCCGGGACGTGGCCTTCCTGACCAACAAGCTTCGCCAATTGGAATTGATGTGGATAGAGCCACCCGGGGGCGCCACAGAAGAGGGCAGCTCAGACAAGAGTGCCTAGCCCTTGCCGAAACGGCCAATCAAGCGGAACCGCAGATTGCTCTGGGCGCAAGGAGATCCATGCAAGGGAGTCGACAGACGTGGTCTCCGCGCTCAAGTGGCCTGCCTCGCAAATCCGCACGACGCTCTCCGCGGATGAGGTCCATCTCTGGGCGTGGCCGCTCAAAACAGTTGCGGAGGATCTCTCTGCGCACATCGAGATCCTTGACCCCGCAGAACTGCAGCGGATGCAACGTTTTTATTTTGCTGCGGATCGAGAACGCTATGCCCTCACCCATGCGAACCTGCACAGGATACTCGGGGGCTATCTCAACCAGCCTGCGGAAAAAATCCGCTTTCTGGCCAATCGTTTCGGAAAACCCGAATTGGCCGGTAATGATTCTTCCCTTCACTTCAGCCTGAGCCATAGCCGGAGCGTTGCCGTTCTCGCGGTGACCTACGGACTGCCGGTGGGCGTGGATGTGGAAGAGGTAAGGCCGATCGAACCGGACGTGGCCGCTCATCATTTCTCAGCCAGCGAACTATCTGACCTGAGTGAATTGACCGGCGATGCCTGGCTCAGCGGCTTCTATCGTTGCTGGACGCGCAAGGAAGCAATCCTCAAGGCCGAAGGAGTGGGCCTGCATCGTGCGCTCGATAGCTTCGATGTTAGCTTGTTGCCAGGCGCGCCGGCGGAGCTGCTACGAACGCGGGTGCGCTTTCTATACCCGTGGAAGCTTTACGATGAGTCGCCGGCCCCGGGCACCATCGGAGCCCTCGCCACCGCACTCGGCGAACCCAGGATCACCTGCTTCAGTTTTCATTACTGACTCAGGCCACGACACCTCTCACGCCCGTCTTCTCATTCTTTAGCATTTTCAGCCTGATCTCACGAGCAAGTGAAATCACCTGGGGCTGCGTCAAGATCGTACGATGGGTTCCGGGGATCAGCCGCGTCTCACACCTACCCAGAACTTTTCCTTGCCATGCGTTTGCGGGCTCACCCTGGGAGCCCGGCTCGTCCCGGGCAACGAACAGAGTCATGTCCCCGCGATACTGTTTCAATTCGTAGTCGCGCAGAGCAAGTGCGAGGTATCCTTCCGCTTCCACGGGACCATGAGGAGTTCCCACGCGGTGCGACCGGGCCGCGAGCCAGATCTTGATTTTGATCCGCCGATAGTCAATGGCGCGACGTGACCACTCGCGCACTCCAAATGTGCGCACTTGGAACGACGCGCGCGCCCGAGAAAACGCAGCCTTGAGCGAATTCCAATCACGAAAGGGCTGATGGGCCGACTTGCCCGTATCGGGGTCGCAATCCAGAAGTGCCAGGAGACCCACTGTTTCGCCCTGCTCACTCAGCTGGCAGGCCATCTCGAAGACCACCAAGCCACCGGAAGAATGCCCGGCAAAATGGTAGGGGCCGGACCGTTGAACGGCGCGAACCTGGCGCAGATAATTTTCCGCCACGCTCCTCAGGTTCGCCTGATGCACATCGATCGATGCCGGCAGCTGGAGACCGTAAACGGGTTGCTCCGGCCCCAACTGGGCCGCCAGCTCGATAAAACTCAGCAGGCTTCCCCCTATCCCATGAGCAATAAACAACGGTGGCAGATGTGCGCCGGCCTGGATGGTTACCAGTGCCGGCCATCTCTGGGCAGAGATCTGGCGGAGGTACGCTGCCAAACCGTGGATGGTCGGATGTTCCACCAGCACTGCGTGCGGCACCTTCTCGCCGAACCACCTCTCGATCTGCACTAACATACGCTCCGCCAGCAGGG
>Ga0302324_100005187_pt1 | contig 28528 bp, 25 predicted proteins | sample Palsa_T0_1_FD_201949 | JGI IMG/M metagenome (GOLD analysis project Ga0302324, IMG submission 201949) | Peat permafrost microbial communities from Stordalen Mire near Abisko, Sweden - Palsa_T0_1 | ecosystem: Environmental > Terrestrial > Soil > Palsa > Peat permafrost | place: Sweden: Abisko...
GGTCCTTGCGTGTACCCATCGCCATAACTCAATTCTACGAATGAGTCCTGTGGATACTCCCGGATACTCCACGCCTTTTGCCCCCAGGTATCAGGACTTTCACCACAGGCTGTTAGGCTCGATGGAGACCTTGGCGTCCGCCTACAGCTCGGCGGGCAAGTTTGTAGAAGCCCAACAACTCGACGAACAAGCTTTTGAAATTAGTCGACGCACTCAGGGCAAGGAGGATCGGACCACACTTTCGGCTATGACAAGTTTAGCCTTTGACTACTGGTCGCTGGGCAACTTCGACTCGGCACTGGCGCTCTGCCATGAAGCACTAGAGATTCAGAAGCGCGTTTTAGGCCCGCAGGACCCCGATACGCTGACTACCCTTTCGACACTCGCTCTTATTTACCAGCGACAAAAGAAATACGACCTTGCGCAAACGTATGCCTCGCAGGCACTGGAGGGGCAGCGGCACGTACTTGGTCAGAGACTGCCGACTACGTTGAATGCGGAGGCTGACCTGGGGCTGGCCTACGAATCACTCGGGAAGTTTACCCAGAGTGAACCGCTGGCCCATGAGGCTTTAACGATCGATCGCGAGGTACAGCCCCGAGATTGGCAAGGTTACCGCGCCGAAAGCCTGCTGGGCGCCAGCCTGGCTGGACAGAAGAAATTCGCCGAAGCCGAACCGCTGCTGCTCGAGGGCTACCAGGGGATGCTGACACGGATACACCAAATGGCAGTCCCGGACCGGTACCACCTGGACCTCGCCCGCAAATGGATCATCCAGCTCTATCAGGATTGGGGCAAGCCGGAAAAGGCCGGCGAATGGAAGCGGAAATGAGCTTCCGCAAAAGCCCTTCGATTCCGCCGGTAGTCCACACTGTTGCGGTTTGAACGCCTTATATCTGGTCTGTGGCCTAGCTGGACCTTGAGTTGGCAGACGAAGTGCAACTTCTTTGCCGGGCGCCTCGCCATGTTCACGCAGCCGGTTTTGCGCCGCCTCCCCGAAAAGGATCGCAGCTAATCTCGATGCCACGAGGTTAAGCCTATCCGGCTACCGGAATCAAGGTCGGGCTGGCTACAGTGGTTGGCAGGTGTTCTTTAAAAAACCGAGTTCGGCGAACTGTTTAATATTCCATTCCCGGGAAGCCCTGACTTTGCGGGAATTGATCTTCCGTGACTCGGCAGCGGCTCAGTCCTAATGGCCTTACATTTTCTTCCTCCACGGCTGCACCGAATGTGCGGAAGATCCTATTTAAGTGCATCAATACTGCAGTCGAATATTGGAAGACTATTGAGAATCAAGAGATGTCAATCCAAGATTAACTGCAGCGTGACAACTGGGCTCGCTGCGATGCCGAGCGTATACCCCGGCGGAAGGTCTGAGGCCACGCCCCACTCAAGCCCAACCGCAGGGCTTGAATGGGCTACCTGTCCAGATCCCTAAGATAGGGACCTGGGACACCCGAGCTGTTGTTTAGGTTGAGCCTACGAGTATTGCCGTCGTATCGCCGCCTGCGAGACAGGCATCGCCACCACAGACATACTGCACCGTTGTCGTGGAGCCGAGGTTGAAGGCCTCCACAGCAGACGCCTCTATATAACCCGTGGAGTACATTGTCACGTATGCCCTATGAGTGCCTCCCGGCTCGATCTCGCAAGATTCGGATTGCCCCGAACTAGTAATAGCAATCTGCGCATTCGCGATAAGCACATAGCTGCCCGCCGGCAGAGTCAGCGCTGTCAAGCATTGATTCCCGTCGCCCTGATTCGCAGCCAGGCACGTGTAGGGTCCGTCGCTCATGCTCTTAAAGTATGCACGACTGGGGCCGACTGGCCCCTGAGCACCGGTCGCTCCGGTCGCTCCGGTCGCCCCGGTAGCGCCGGTTGGGCCCTTAGCTCCGGCGGGACCTGTAGGGGCTTGTGACCCAGTCGCTCCGGTGGGCCCAGCAGGGCCTTGTGGACCGGTCGCGCCTTGCTGGACGAAGAGCGCCCAGTTGGCGGTGTTCTGGTCGGGGGTGTTTTGGTTGGCCTGGACGGCGGTGTTGGCGATGTAGACGGAGCCGTTGTAGGCGACCACGTCGTAAGGATTGTAGGTGCTGGCGAGGACGAACGAGCCGGTGAAATTGAAGCCCTGAGTGACCAGTGTCCAGCTCGTGCTTTGCGGTGGGACCGGGTTTGGCGTGCCGGAGGCAGCTGGAACCGCAGTGTTGGCGAAGTAGGTCGAGCCGTTGTAAGTGGCTACGTCGTACTGGTTGTAGGGGCCGGATGAGTTGAAGGGGCCGGTGAAGTTGAAGCCGGTGCTGTTCGTGCCGGCGGGCCCTTGCGGTCCGATCGCCCCGGTCAGGCCTTGCGGGCCCTGTGGGCGGCTGACCCGGTCAAGCCAGTGAGGCCCTGTGGACCCTGAGGCCCGGTTGCGCCTGCGGCGCCGGGTGCTCCAGCCTGTGCCATCAAGCTCCAGTTGGTGGTGTCGGTGGCGGGATCAGTGGCGTCGTTATTAAGCACAGCAGTCGCCAGGTAGCTGTTGCCGTTCTCGGTGACGACGTCATTGACCGCATAGGTTGCGCCAGAAACCCATGCACTGCGGAAATTGAAGCCGACGCCATTGGTTCCGTTGGTTCCCGGATTGCCTTGCGGGCCGGTCAGTCCAGTCGCGCCAATTGAGCCCTGTGGTCCTTGCGCCCCTTGGGGGCCGGTGAGACCGGTTAGGCCCTGCGGACCTTGCGAGCCGGCTGCTCCAGGTGCTCCGGCCTGTGCCATCAAGCTCCAGTTGGCGGTGTCGGTGGCAGGATCAGTGGCGTCGTTATTAAGCACCGCAGTCGCCACGTAGCTGTTGCCGTTCTCGATAACGACGTCATTGACCGTATAGGTTGCGCCGGAAACCCATGCACTGCGGAAATTGAAGGCGACGCCATTGGTTCCGTTGGTTCCTGCCGCGCCAGCTGGACCTTGTGGGCCAGTCGCGCCGGTCGATCCTGCAGAACCAGTCGCACCAGTTGGACCAGCCGGACCTTGCGTGCCGGTTGCACCAGTTGCGCCCGTTGCCCCCTGCGGCACAAAGAGCGTCCAGGCGGGATTGACATCCGGAGTCGCCCCGTTGGGTGCAACGGTAGTGTTCGCGACATACGCCGCGCCGTTATAGGTGACTACGTCATAGGGACTGTTGCCAGTCGCGGCGTTGAATGGCCCAATGAAGTTGAAGCCCTGGCCGTTGGTTCCGTTGGTTCCCGGATTGCCTTGCAGTCCGGGCGCGCCCATCGCTCCGTTGGCTCCGGCCGGACCCTGCATGCCTTGAATGCCCTGCGGGCCGGCTGGGCCTTCCGGGCCGGCCAGTTCGACGATCAGCTGAGGCTGATGGCTGGTAAGGGTGTTTTCCTTGCTGTCGAAGCCAAAAGAGCCGTCAGAGGCCGGCATGAGTTTGAACCCATAATTCGGGAGCGTACCAGCTACCCACTGCTGAACCACGCTGGTTACGTCAGCCATGACGTATCGTTGCAGCGTCGCCGCAGTAATATTGACCACTTCCTCTGGGCTCGTGTCGTGTCCAGGCCGGTTGTCGTAGGTGAGCGTCAACTCGCCCCACGAACCATCGGCCGGGAAGACATAGAATTTGCCCGCAGCGGTAACACTATCGACAAAGAGAACCAGCGTGGCCTTTTGCACCGTCGCACCCGGAGGCAGCGATGCGAGGTTAAAGACAATAAAGGTCTCGGAGGTGGGACCAACGGCAAGCACCGGCGAGGTTCCGTAATTTGTAGTGGGATCCGAGGAGTTCACAGAGCTATCGGCGGTGGCGGGGAGCTGCGCGTGCGCCATGCCCGTGATTGCGCAACAAGCAGGGCCAGGACGGCGACCAACCTGCCGATAGACTGGGATCGGATATGACGAGGGACGTGGAACCGGACAGCATTCATAGCGACTTCTCCTGAAAAGCCTGGTTCGGCCGGGCAAATTGTGAGCGACACAGATCGTGCGATAAGCGAGATACCAGGGAAGGGCACATCCGCTTATATCTGCATCTTGTCATTTTGGTTACGTGAGCCATCTTATGTTCAGCGAGGACACTGCGCAAGAGATTACTTAGTCACCTCGCATCCGGTGACGAAGGCAGCAGTTTAAGCCTGTGTCGGCTTTCGATTGACTCTTTGTCATTAATTGAAATCAAAGAAAGACATTCCAGGTCTGCTCGTCGATAGGTTAAACGCTGAGGGTCCAGATTACCTGCACGCGGGCGCGCCCGTTGGGAGTAAAGGCGTCGGAGACCGAGACGACGCCACATAGCCGCGGGATTGCGATTTCCGCCCGTAGTGCTGAACCATAAGCGTCTTGCCAATGATTTCGACGTGATCGACATTTGCTTGTCGTCGTCGGTCGATGTGGAGCCGCAGGAGATATGCCCGAGGCCGAATAGTGCCGCTGCTGCCCGCCTGATCGCTATGTGTGAATTCCTCGGAGGGAGAGTGTAAAGACAGAACAGGATATCGCTCCAGGGGCGAAGAAAAGTGCGAGGCAAAAACTCGTCAGATAGTACGGCAATACGGCAAGGAATTCGTAGAAATCAACTCAAAATATGAGTGACTACAAAGTACTTGCTAACAAGTTACTAATAGTTTGGCTATCGAGTGACTAATTTTTCGGGGTAGGGTCGCTGGGTGGCTAAACCCCGAAGAATTTCGCTAAGAAGCGGAAGTTGGCTCGACCTCTTCGGAGTCGGTAGCGACGATCTTTGGTGTGACGAGATATTCGTTCAGCAGTTCAGCGACCTGCACCGCGCGCGGTGGGTACCGAGACCAGCGCGCCGACCACTCCGGCAAACGAGGCACCCAGCATCAGGGGGTGGACCCAACAGTCGTGTCACCAGGTGCCATTTGAATCCATGCCAACGCCAATCGCGTGTTCATATCGAGGTCGGAGCGGGCCGTACGGATTCACGTGCTCCCAGATCAGCGGGTGTCGCGCTGTACTTAAATCGGATCTTCCTCACTTTCGGTGCAGCCGTGGAGTACAAAACACTTGACACGTTCGATAAGTTGAAGAGGTGAGCCAACGCATTGATCTTGTTAAGAAATCGCTGCCAGCGCAGGGGCAATTGCTTCTGTTAGCTGCCGAGGAAACCACCGACGGCATTGTTTTTCATGTGCCCGCAATTAACTTGCACCGAAAGTGCGGAAGATCCCATAAATTCCCGTTTCTCGAGGTGTCCCCGTTATCGCCAGTTGACGGCGAATCGACAAATGTTCGGGATCCCGATCAGACCTGTAAGACGTCGCCATCGCGGGCGACTAGTTCGTAAAGAACAGGATTGACGAAGAAGCCGAGGAGGAGTCTCGAGATCAGGCCCGCGACGATTACGATCGCGAAAGGCTTTTGTGTGTCGGAACCGATGCCGGTGGAAAGCGCTGCCGGAAGAAGTCCGAGACAGGCGACAAGCGCGGTCATCATGATGGGCCGCAGCCGCAGAAGGGAAGCTTCGCGGGTCGCGGTGCGTATGTCTTTGCTCTCTAAACGAAGCTTGTTGATGTAGGAGACGAGAATAACTGCGGTTTCAACCGAAACACCCATGAGCGCAAGTAGACCGAGGGCCGAGGAGACGCTGAAGGGCGTATGTGTTAGCTTCAGCGCGATGAGAGCGCCCACCGGCTCGGTCAGGATGACGCCGAGAGCGATGGTTATGGGAAATTTGAAGTTGCCGTAGAGCGCGAACAGGATCATGAATATGATCAGCAAGGCAAGCGGTCCGATGAATTCCATCTGATGCTTCGCCTCAAGGAGTTCACCATACTCACCGCCCCATGTGACCCGGTAGCCGACTGGCAACGACTTCTCAATATCGGCGACGGCGCGTTGTCCATCGAGGACCGCGCTCTGAAGGTCACGTCCCTCAACGCTGTATTGCACGCCGATGTAACGCGAGTTGTTCTCGCGATAGATGAATGATGCGCCGCCGGCCTCGTGAATGTACGAGAGATTGCTTAAAGGGATCTGCTGGCCAGCGGGTGTACCAACCAACAAATTGCCAATCTGCGTTGCGTTTTCCCGGAACTCAGGTTTCATGCGGACCACCAGATCAAACAATTTTTCACCCTGGATTACCTGGGTAGCGGCTTGGCCGCCGACAGCCGCCTGCACAACCGCCTCCACGTCCGCGACATTGATGCCGTAGCGGGCAATCTTGTCGCGATCTACGTCGATCAGCAGGCTGGGCTGGCCGAGCTCGCGCACGACGGTCAACTCCGTGAATCCCGGCACCTGCGACAGGCGACGCTTGATCTCGAGAGCCTTGCTCTGGAGAACGTCAAGGTCGGGGCCATAGATCTTTACGGCGAGCGCGCTCTTCAGTCCAGTCAGGGCCTCGTCGACCGCGTCTTCGGCGGGCTGGGTGTAGTTGAAGATGACGCCAGGGAAGGCGTTCAGCTGTTTCTGAATGTCCTCCGTAAGGGCCGGTTTGTTATGGATCGCTGTGTTCTTCCACGATGCGTCATCGTAAGGCCTCAGACCCACGTAAAACTCGTCGTTGAAGAATCCGGTGGGATCGGTACCGTCGTCCGGGCGACCAAGTTCAGAGCCAACGTCTGTGACCATCGGATACTTCATCAGGATGGTGCGAATCTGGGGCGACAGCTTGCCTGCCTCCTCAAACGAAACCGTGTAAGGCATTGTTGCGCGCACCCAAAGCGCGCCTTCGTCGAGATGGGGCATGAACTCGCCTCCGATAAAGGGGATGAGCAGGAGCGTGGCACCGAAGATCAACGTGGCGGCTGAGAGAGTGATCTTTGGGTGGTTGAGGCACCATTCGAGCTCTCCCGCGTATTTATCACGCACCCACTCGAAGGGCTTGTTCACCCGCTCGCGCACACCGCCTTTGAACCAAAGGGCGCACATGACGGGAACGAATGTAAGCGTCAGGATCAAAGCGCCGACCAGCGCTATCGACACGGTGTCCGCCATAGGCTTGAAAAGTTTTGCCGAGGGGCCGGTGAGGGCGTATATCGGCAGGTATCCAGCAATAATGACTGCGACGGAATAGAAGATCGGGCGGTCGACATCCTTTGCCGCCGCGAGGATGACTTTCTCGAGGTCATAGATTTGGCCTTCGCGTGCGCCCAGTTCGCGGAAGATGTTTTCCACCATCACCAGAGTGCCGTCAATCAGGATTCCAAAGTCGATCGCTCCAATCGAAAGCAGATTCGCGGCGACACCCTTCGCATGCAAAAATACGAAGGAGAAGAGCAATGCCAACGGAATGGTGAGCGCGACAATCACCGCGGCGCGAACGCTGACCAGGAAACACATCAGCACAATAAGCACCAGCGCCATTCCCAACAGCATGTTGTGCTTGACTGTGTCGATGGTCAGTTGAACCAGATCGCTGCGATCGTAATACGGGAAAACCTTGATGTCGGCGGGCAGAATGTGTTCGTTGAGCTGCCGGGTTTTCTCTTCCACGCCCTTCAGTACGTTCTGTGTTTGCTCACCGCGACGCATCATGATAACGCCCTCTACGGCGTCATCTGTCCTGTTGAAGCCGAATTCACCGAGGCGTGGGGCGTTCCCGATCGTAACGTCGCCAATGTCGTGAATGCGCACCGGCGTTCCATTCTGTGTACCCACGACTACTTGGCCGATGTCCGAAGTATCGCGTATGAGGCCTAGGCCGCGAACGTAATAGAACTGGCCACCTTGCGAATAGAATCCGCCTCCCGCGTTGGAGTTATTGACCGAGAGTTGCTGCAACACAGTCGGTACGGTGATGTGGTAGGCATAAAGCCTCGCCGGATCCAGAAGCACCTGGTACTGCATCACGGTGCCACCAAAGCCGGAGTCGTCCGCGACTCCCGGTACTTGTTTGTATTCGCGCTCGATCACCCAATCTTCATAGACCTTCAGTTCCTGGGCGGTGCGATCGGGACTTTGGATCACATATCGGTAGACAAGCCCCGATGGGCTCGCGAGCGGCGCGAGACTGGGAGTGACTCCGGATGGGTAAGTCACCTCGCTCAAGCGCTGGAAAACCAGTTGGCGCGCGAAGTAGTCGTCGGTACCTTCGTCGAAGGTCATGATGACGTCGGAGAGTCCGTATAGCGAAATCGAACGCATGACGGCCATCTTCGGGACGCCGTTCATCTCCACTTCCGTCGGGATTGTCACCAGGCGCTCGATCTCTTCGGCTGCGTGCCCCGGCCACTGGGTAATGACTTCCACCATCGGTGGAGAAAGATCGGGGTACGCGTCCACCGGCATATGGCGGAACGAAACCGCTCCTCCGGCAGCTATGAACATCACCATCAGCAGAATGAGTGCTCGCTGCCGCAGGGCGAAACGGATGACGTGATGAATCATTCGGAAACCGGCTCCTTAGTGTTGCAGCGAATTTGCAAATTGCAGAAACAAGCTGCCATCGCCCACAACCCTTTCCCCAATGGAAATTCCCTTTAGAATTTGCGTCCGCGAGTTCTGGCTTTGTCCGATTTCGACGTCGCGCCTTCGAAATTGATTCGCACCGACTGCAACATAAACAAATGGCTGATTGTTGTCATCGCGCAAAACCGAGGAGTCGGGCACTGCCACAGCGTTCGAGATCGACCCCGCCGTCACGGTCACAGTGCAATACATGTCCCTTTTGAGCCGACCGCCAGGATTGTCGACGACGATGCGTGCTTGCAGAGTTCTGGTGTTCGGATCGAGCGCTGGCGAGACATAAGAGATTCTGCCATGGAAAGCGTTCGGATACGCATCCGTGTTCACCACGACATCGTCTCCACTGCGGACGAAGGCGAGATCTGCCTGATATACGTTCGCAAGGACCCAGACAGTGCTTAGGTCTGAAATTGTGAAGGCCTGCGTCTGACCCGCCTGCACTACTTGGCCGGGCGAGACGAGTCGCTCCACAACCTCGCCGCTGATTGGAGCGAGCACCGGGACCTGCGCCGAAGAAGGGGCCTTGGCCAGATCGGCCGGATTCTTGATCCCGAGAATTTTCATTCCCTGGTCGGCCGCGTTCAGATCGGCCTGAGCCTGGTTGCGGTCCGACTCGGCCTGCTCAAGGTCGCGCTCGGCGATGGCGTGGTGTTGATAGAGATCTTGTGCACGCGCATAGTTCTTGTTCGCGAGACGCGAGGAATCGGCCGCCTTCAAATAGGCGTCCAACAACTGCGAATAATCCGGACTGCTCACTTCCAGCATTGGCTGACCTGCTTTGACCCGTTGTCCGGGTACGGCGAGGATGCGGCTTACGGGCCCACCAACCTGAGTGATGACTGGCGTAGTCGCGAAGGCGTTGTAGGCCACCGCACCCGTGAGCCGGAGTGTGCGCGTCAACGTCGTTGGCTCGACGGTGACCACTTGCACATGCGACATCTGGTCTTGAGGAATAGCGAAGAGTTGCGGCGTGGCGGATGTCTTCGCGGAAAACGAGGTCATGTCGTTCGCCCGGTCGTGCTCCCTGGAGCTACAGCCGGTGAACAACAGCACAAGAGAGAATGCTATGGTGTTTTGAAGTCCATGTTGGCGGCCGCGGGTGGTCGATCTGATCGTCATGGCAAGCTCCTGGTCCCCACCGCTTGGCGAAGTTGTTCGACCGCGAGTAAGTACGAAGCGAGACTCTGGCGGTAGGTGAGTTCGGTGCTTCGATAACTGCGTTCGGCATCAAGAAAATCAAGAAGGCTTGCTGCGCCGTGCCTGTAGGCGTATTCGCTGATATCGCGGGACTGCTGCGCCTCGTCAAGGTAGCCCGACCGGTAGAGCCCGACAACTTGTTCGTTTGTGCGCAGATTTTCATACGCGTCCCTTACGTCTGTGAGCACTTGTCCACTTGCAAAGCTCTCCTGCTCCTGGGCCTGAGTCATGGCGTAGCCGGTACGCGCAATCTCTCCTTGGTTGCGATCGAAGATCGGCAACTGGATTTGCCCAAACAGCGAAACGTCATTCATGGCAGTGATGTGGGTATAGCTCGCTTGAGCCGTAACATCTCTTTTGCCAATTGCCTTCTGGAGTTCATGTTGGCTGTTCGCCGCCACGGCTCCCTGTTGCGCCGCTTGTAAGTCCGGCCTGCTCTGGAGCGCTCGTGCCTGAAAGTCTTCCAGGTTCCCTGTGACGGGCAAATAGTCGAATGCCCCCACTACGTCGTAGTTCGCTGCTATCGATTCGTATCCGAGCAATTGGCGCAGATCTGAAAGGTCTTGAACCCTGGCGAGTTGCGCCGCGGAGACGTCGATCTGAAACTGAAGCAACTGCAGCTTGATCTTCAGCAGATCGCCCTCGCCTATGTCACCGGCTTTGTACCTGGCCTCGCCGATGTCAACGGTGTTCTGAAAGCTCTCCAGATCCTGGGTGGCTAGCTCAAGTGTCGATTCGGCGAGCTCAACGTTGATGAATTGAGAGGCAACGCTAAAGGAAAGACTTCGTTCGGTGTCGGCGACCTGCAACCGGATTACCGCCGTCTGGTCTTTGGCCGCCTGGAGGCGGTGTTGGCGTTTCCTGCCCCGCTCAAACAGATAGCTCACGCCCAGGTCAAACTGTGCCACGTTGTCGATGTAATCGGCAGTGAATTGACTCGGCTCAAAGATCGGCAAGAATTGAGCATCGCCCAGCAACACTGGGTTCGGACGTAGATTTGCCGTAGTCTCTTCCGCCTCACTCTGCTGTATCGTGGTGCGCGCGGCCAGCAAGCTATGGTTATGTCGAAGGGCCATCTGAATGGCGTCCTCGAGCGAAATCGTCACCGCTCCTGGTGTCTGCGCAAGCACATGTGCTTGTGGCGGAGTTGGGCTTTTTGCAGGCGGGGATTGTGCGGTAGCGAACCCACACGAAAACACCGCGACTAGCAGAACGGGAGAATACAAACGTCGTAAACGCATAGGCGGCCAGCCTTCTTAATGGAGGGCGATCAAGGAATTGGCGTACCGGGAGCGGCACATGGACGACGGCGGCGCTATGCCGGGGGAGCTCGTGCGGGAATATGCCGTTCTGCGGGAGTCGAGGCGGCGCTATAGCGTTCAGCTTCGGCCCCAGCCCTCGTGAGGACAAGGACGCATCCCCTGGCGCTCACCGGCGGCGGTTCGATCGCCTGATGGCTTAAGTGGCAGATAGGGCAAGTATCGGCGGGAGAGTTGGCGTGATGATGCCAGACCTCTCCGAGCGTCATCCCCATTACTACCGCGAGGAGCGCTATCGGGAGTACCAAACGCCGGATTTTCCTGTGGTCAGGCACTCTTGAGTAACATTTCAAAGTTCCCGCATACGATTTGCTTAGTTTAGACCAGAACTTCGATTCTTGGACACCTACGTCCGTATCCCATTGACCGCTTTTCGGGCCAATCGCACATCGAGAGAAGCAAGCCTCTTGGAAACAAATGGCCTTGGACCACTCGCCCAGCGCGATACTGTTTTGAAACACTCCATACTCTCCATCCCAACGCTCCCCTTCACAACCCCAAGAAGAGCGTTGGAGACCGCCGGCACATGCTCAAGCGAGCAAATCTTCCGGGGGCTTTTTCCTTCAGTCAGTAGTGCACATGTCAGTCGCCGATTTCGGAGGTGTATTTCGATGGCCTTCCCGTCTTAGGCGGCGGAATGGCTTTGTCGCTCGACCTTCCTCCCAACAACCTACCGTTTGCCCTTTTACCCCTTGAACTAGGGATTCTTTTTGTCGCTGCTTAAAACCTCCCTCCGTGATAAATACCTTTGTGTTCTCTGCAGCATCCCATTTACAAGCCGGGACTTGGATGTCGCGGCGGGAAAACTACGATGGGAAGCATAGTAATTTACTCGTGGTTGAGCATGGGCCGCAGCAATGACATCGCGATAAAAGTGTCTTACATAGGACGACACGCGCTATTAAGGACAAAGACCGCCTTTTACGAGGGCAGGTAAGAAGTTCAACCCGATAGTCGCGATCGGAACTTATCGTGAGCTGAGCCGTATACCTATCTCGGAGCGTGTCCGAGAATTGGAGAAGATCGTCTACGAAGCGAATAATCTGCGTCCCAGTGGCTTCTCCCAGCAAGTCTGGATCAGGCTCTGCGCAGAGCAGCACGGTAGACCCTTTCGACCAAGACTTGTGCTCCATCAACCTGTCTGACGTGTGAGCCGGAAGTTGTGTTGGTCAAGTTTACTTCGCAACTCCGCAAAGGAACGGCGCGACCGCCAGAGCTAACCCAAAAGGGAGTGGGTCGTCATCGCCACATATTGGGAAACCATATCGGAGCAGACTCTTACGATGACACTGGAGCAGGCAGGGAAGGCCCATTGCCAAGGGACATGTACTGATGAACCATCATCCCCATCACTTCCGCACATCTTCAGTTGCAAGCCTGATTACTGGACAGCTGGGTCACTTCTGGAAAGCAGACCCGGGTCAGTTCTCGAAAGCGCCAAAGCTGGCATCGCCCGGAGGCAGCTCGGAAGCGGAAAAGGAGTGCAGTTTGCGCCTTTGGCAAGAGCTTTTCAAGATCGAGTCGGGAACACCTCCGAACGGAACGTTAGGTACGTTAAGCTGCACGAAGCTGCACGGTGGTTTCATAATTGAAGCGGCCAATGCTGAAAGGATGTAAAAGCATGCGGCTCTCGCTCTTGGCTCTCCATATTCTCCCTGACACCGTCGGCTTGCTGTCCGGCACATTCGTCCTTCGCAAGGGTTTCAAAATTGGGCGCAGAGCCGCCGCTATCAGATCCATTCTCCGCCTCCCGAATCAATTCTCGGAAGGGTAGGCTGGACATTTCAACTTTGCAGAAAAAGCGGACATTTCTACTTTGCGCCTACATTTTGTGTTGGCGCCGGATAGAAATGTCTCTGTGCGCGCCGGATAGAAATGTCAGTGTAAACCCCAGTAGCAGCCGTGCGGTGGAAATGTGTGGAATCGCCGTTCTAAGGCGATTTCCAAGGTCATTTCCACCGCTGCGCCTGACTTTGTTTTGGGCTTAAAGTCGGGTCCATAAACTTGTCGCGGTGTTTTCTTATAGCCAGGCTTTTCGCTATTCGTCATCACCTTCGTCTCGTGTTTGCGATCCTGCTGTGCTTTCACAAACGCCAGTGCCTGGCCAAGGCGTTTGTTCTCGACGACGGCGGCATGGCTGACGCGCTGGTCCTTACTGAAGACACGATAGGGAAGTGAGCAACCTTCCATCGCACCTCCAGCCGACCGTCTGGAAAATCGTATAAGTCGACGTACTTACCCCCGAGACTTTCAGAGACCTCGTTCCGTTCGAGGATGAGCTGCTTGCGGTCATAGGACATGGTCAGTTGCTCACTAACGTGTCGTTGTTCGCGGTGGCACAGGATTTCGTTCAACCGGCTTGCCTGGAGGTTGAGAGGACGATGCAAGTTCTCTGGCTTGGCAGCAACAAGCGCGAAGCGTTCGTTGAAGCGTTGCAGGAACTTGGGCAGAAAAGCGTTGCCGGCCTCTCTATCGCATACGTTCTCAAGACGAAGCTACTTCACCAGCCGATCCTGCAGAGTGCGATTGGCTCGCTCGACGCGCTCCTTGGCCTGACTGGAGTTCGCGCACAGGATCTCGATGTTTAACTCAGCCAGGGCACGGCCGAACTGGGTCATACCCGAACCTCCCTTAGCGTCTCGCCTGTTGACGCGAAAGACCGTGTGCTTATCGGAATAAAAGGCAACCGGGCAGCCATGGGCTGTCAGATAACCTTGCAATGCCTCAAAGTAGGACTCCGTGCTCTCACTCGGCACAAAGCGTAGCTGCATGAGTTTGCTGGTCGCATCGTCGATGAAGACCAGCAGTGTGCAGGGATCGCCGCGGTCTTCAATCCAACGGTGTTCGCTACCGTCGATATGCACCAGTTCGCCGTGGTTCTCGCGCCGAAGCCGAGGCTGGTGAAAGCTCCTACGTTGCTTGCGCGAGAGCCACAAACCCTCCTCGATCATCCACGTCCGCAACGTCTCACGACCCACCCTGATGGCATGCTTGTCGAGCAGGACTTCGATCGCAAGTGTCGGACCGAAGTCAGCGTACTTGGTCCTGACTAACTCTAGGGCATACTCGCGGATGCCACCAGACACACTATGGTTCGAGGGTTGGCCTCGACTCTTGTGAGTCAAGGCTCCTCCACCATCTTCACGGAATCGGATCAAGAGCCGGTGGATTTGTCGTACACCGACCGCCAGCACAGCACAATGGCCGCCGAAGCAACTGTCCGTCGCCCCGAAATAACCTCTGCTAAAACCTCCATGCGTCGCACGTCTCGTTCGCTCATCAGCACCATCCCAAAGTCGTCCGCCTCCCAGGCGACGATACAGCTGGGAGGGCAATCGGACATTTCTATCGGGCGGAGGTGTGACATTTCTATCCGGCGCTAATATCTTGGGTTTACATAATATCCGTTATCGGACATAACCTCTGCCACGACGGATCGTCTTCTTCATATGCCATATTGCTCCAACCGCAGCCGCATCATCATTCTGCAGCATCTTTCAGCGATCCTCGCGAACAATTCCGGGAGAGAGAGAGAGAAATGGGAGAGTTCATAACCGCTGAGCGCTAGTTTTGGATCTTCTTTCAATTCGGCAACGCCGGTCCTCCGCCGACAGAACTTCCACTGTAATCTGCTGCGGCCTCGTAAACACTTGTTCGATAGGCGTGGAAACGGGAAAATACACTCACGTCCACTCGAACCCTGATTGAGCCTAACTGGGTTCGTTGCTCGATGACCGATCGAATACCCATTCTTTCGCATGAATCCGGCTCGTAGGAGGTGGCGAGATATTCTTCCGGCGATACTTGCGCCCAAGTCGCCAGAGGTAGAGTTCCTTCCCCAAATCCAACTGATCTCATGATCAGCTGACTAACTGGCAGACGTCCGCGCAGACCCCTCAACTCTCACACAGTCGATTCCAATTTTGGATAAGGCCTCGGCCTGTGCCGACTCCTTCTTCCACTCCAGCAGGATCAGCGATGCAATCGACACCAGCGACAGCGTCAAACCGATCCACACGCCGAAAACCCCGAGCTTCGCATGGAAGCATAAATAGTAACCGAGCGGCAGACCGAATAACCAGTATCCGAGCATGTTCAAAACCATCGGCGCCTTGGTGTGGCCAAGGCCGCGGAGCGCGCCGGTCGCCGCCGTCTGGATTCCATCGAAGATCTGAAACGCGGCGGCGAGCCCCAACAGCGGCGCACCAATCGCAACCACCCGCGGATCCAGGCTATAAATACGGACGATGGAGTGCGGAAATGCGATCAACAGCACCGCCATTATGGCCATAAATCCGCTCGCCAGCCCCACCGCCAACCAGCCGGCTCGCCGTGCGCGGGCACCGTCTCCAGCGCCGATAGCATGACCGACAGCGACAGCTGCAGCCGCTGACATCCCCAGCGGAACCATATAAGTTACACTTGCACAATTCAACGCAATCTGATGAGCAGCAATGGCTTCTGGACTTAACCGAGCGGCAATCACCGTCGCTGCGCTGAACGCTCCGATCTCGAACAGCATCTGGGTGGCGGCGGGCCCTCCCAGACCAAGAGTCCTTTGAATTCGCGGCCAGTCGGGCCGATGCCAATGGGCAAAAAACGAAAAGCCCCGCTTCCGCTCATGCCACACCGCGACCGTGATAAGGAAGGCGGCCATATAGGCTCGGGCCAAGACTGTGGACAATGCCGATCCACGCACTCCCATGGCGGGGAAACCCAGCTTGCCATAAATGAGCGCCCAGTTCCCCGCCAGGTTTACCAGGTTGGCGCTCACCAGAGCGTAAGTCACCGGCCTTACGACACCCACGCCTTGCAGGTAGCGGCGAAACGCCGCGTAGACCAGCAGAAAGGGCGTACCCCAGTTCAAAAGGCGCAGATACTCGACCGCATGGACTGCGACGACGGGATTGGTTCGCCATCGCGGCAACAGGCTCGGCGCCCACGAGACAACCGCCATCGCGGGCAGGCTGACCGCAAGGGCGATATATAGCCCCTGAGTCAGCCACAGTCGGCATTCCTGGCTGTCTCCGCGGCCATACGCCTGCGAAACCAGGGTGTCAAGGCCCAGCAGAAGTCCTACGCCAAACAGCGCCGGCACATAGTAGAGAGAACTGCTCAAACCGACCGCCCCGATCGCCTCCGGCCCCAGTCTGCCCACCATAATCGTATCGACGACCGACATCAGCATCCAGGCCAGCTCTGAAAGAACAACCGGAATCGCTAATGTCAGAAGCGCGCGAATCTCCGCGGTCATCTGCCAGTCGGACCGCGTCAGATTCCGATTTTGCCCGGCAAGGGGAGCGTTCGTTGACATGGTGTCTCTCAGTATCGCGTCTGGCATCGATTGTGTACAACGCCGCCAAACGCGCTCGCTCGCTATACTGGAATTCGATTTCAGGGAGTGGATTCTATGAGTTTTGCCAGCGCCGAAACAATCTCCCCGACTGCCGAGCTTTTGCTCAACCACCCTGAGCTAGTCCTGACCAGCGCATGGATCGGCGGCCAACATCTGCAGGCTGTGAGCGGCAAACAATTCGAAGTAAGAAATCCCGCTACCGGCGGCCTGATCGCCACCCTCCCTAATTGCGGAGCGTCGGAAGCAGCGATGGCCATCGATGCTGCCACCGCTGCCTTCTCTGGTTGGAAGGTTCGCACCGCCAAAGAACGCTCGGCCGTGCTTAAGCGCTGGTTTTCGCTCATGATCGAAAACCAGGAGGACCTGGCAAAGCTCATCTCGCTCGAACAAGGCAAGCCTCTCACCGAAAGCCGCGGCGAAGTTGCCTATTCCGCAGGTTATGTCGAATGGTTCGCCGAGGAAGCCAAGCGCGCTTATGGCGAAGTCATCCCTGAACCGGTGCCCGGGCGAAAGCTCATCGTCGTCAAGGAGCCGGTCGGCGTCGTTGCCGCGATCACGCCGTGGAATTTTCCCCTGGCTATGCTGGCCCGCAAGGTAGCTCCCGCGGTAGCCGCCGGTTGCACCGTAGTCGCGAAGCCGGATGCGGCGACGCCATTGTCCGCTCTCGCCTTTGCCGCACTCGGCGAGCAGGCCGGGCTGCCGCCGGGGGTCTTGAATATCGTCCCCGCCAGTCGCGCCCACGACGCCGAACTGGTGGGTCAATGGATGCAGTCCCCGGTTGTCCGCAAGGTCTCCTTCACCGGCTCAACCGCCGTCGGCAAACATCTAATGCGCTCCAGCGCCGATACCCTGAAGAAGCTTTCCCTCGAGCTCGGCGGCAACGCCCCATTTCTGGTTTTCGACGACGCCGACCTTGATGCCGCTGTTACCGGCGCAATCGCCGCCAAGTTCCGCAACTCAGGCCAAACCTGCGTCTGCGCCAATCGCATTCTCGTCCACGATGCCGTCTACGATGCTTTCGCCGCAAAGCTGGCCGACAAGGTTGCCAGCTTGCGCGTCGGTCCCGCATCCCAAGCAGATGCCGAACAGGGTCCGCTGATTCATGAGCGCGCCTTAGTCAAGGTTGAAGATCATTTGCAGGATGCTCTCGCCCACGGCGCGAGAATCCTCACCGGAGGCCATCGTCACTCCCTCGGCCATAACTTCTTCGAGCCGACGGTGCTCGCCGATGTAACTCCCGCGATGAAGATCACGCGCGAGGAGACCTTCGGCCCCATTGCGCCGCTCTATCGCTTTCACGATGAAGCTGAGGGTCTCGCGCTGGCGAACGATTCGCCGTTCGGCCTGGCCGCTTATTTCTACGCCCGCGATATCGGCCGCATCTGGCGGGTCGCCGCCGCCCTGCAGGCGGGGATGGTGGGAATCAATGAGGGTATTATCTCGACCGAAGTCGCTCCCTTTGGCGGCGTCAAGGAATCCGGATTCGGCCGCGAGGGCGCGCGCCAGGGCCTCGACGAATATCTCAATCTGAAATACCTTTGCATGGGCGGACTCAGCTAGGCCGCTTCTCATTCAGAGTTCCATTACAAGAAGGAATGCTCCTCATGAAGTTCCACGCCGTCGCGCTGTCCCTCCTCTTGCTATTTGTAACCGCCGCGGTAGCACAACCAGCGAAACCTGCCCCCGTCCCACTCTGGCCACAAGGTGCTCCCGGAGCTCTGGGCAGCGACAGCCCCGGCGACCAGCCGCGCATCACCGCCTTCCCTGCCCCGAAGATACCTGGACACACGGATACCCATACTGCAATCCTGGTTCTTCCCGGCGGCTCCTATGCTCACCTGGCTACCGATCACGAAGGTGTTCAGGTCGCCACACGGCTCAACAATCTGGGTGTCTCCGCCTTCATGCTCGAATATCGCCTGGGCACGAAATATCACCACCCCATCGAATTGAACGACGCGAAACGCGGCCTGCGCTGGGTGAGAAGTCACGCGGCCGAATATGGTTACGAGCCCAATCGAGTCGGCATATGGGGATTCTCTGCGGGCGGCCATCTCGCCTCCACGCTTGGCACTCACTTCGATGCTGGCGATCCATCCGCCGCAGATCCCATCGATCGCCTGAGCAGCCGCCCGGATTTCATGATTCTCGCCTATCCGGTCATTGGTCCGTTGGGCAAGGCCTCGGTCTATTCGTTCGAGAATCTGCTTGGCAAGAACGCCGACCCGGCACTCGTTGAAGAACTGACCAACGACCACCACGTTACCGCGCAGACGCCGCCAACCTTTCTCGTCGCTGCCGATGACGATGCCGTTGTCCTGCCGGAGAATAGCGTCAATTTCTACCTCGCCTTGCGCAAAGCGGGCATACCGGCGGAATTGCACATCTTCAAAAACGGAGGCCACGGCTTCGGCCTCGCCCCGCTCGACCCGGTGCTCTCAAGCTGGACAACCCTGCTCGCCAACTGGCTTCGCGTCAACGGCTATCTGGCAACGAACTAGCCTGGAATGGAAGCAAGAAGTTTTGGTTTCGTGAGTGATTTGTCATCTCGACCGGACCTGAGCGGAGTCGAAGGAGAACTGCAGAGATTTGCGGTCCCACCGATGTCCGGGCCTCAAAATCGAGGCCCGGACATCGGAGAGTTAATTCACCGTCAGGGTGATGGTGACCGGAGGCGCCGTTGTGGAAGTTACGGTGTCTTTCCCGGTAATGGTGAAGACGTATGGGCCGGCTGTCGTACCGATGGTGACGGGGGGATTATTGTTACCGCCACCTCCACCGCAACCAACTCCGGCCATCGCGGCCAGGAAGAACAACAGGCAAACCATCGACCTCCAGCCACGCCGTCTTGCCGGAATGCCAAAGAATAGCACACAGGCCACAGCCGCGCCTCCAGCAGCCTCATACCAGCGGTAATTCGGCTGTCGGGTGCGAGGATCTACGAGGGAAGTCGTCGTGCTTCTGGCAGTGGTCGAGAAGGTGGCCGTCGCCGTGGTTGAGGTCTCCCCGCTAGTCATCGTCGCGTTGGTGACGGTGCAGGCCGGGTAGTAGCTCGAGTTTGAGCCAGGTGCCGGGGTGGTCAGGGCACAGCTGAATGCCACTGTCCCGGTGTATCCGTCGCTGGTTGCCACGGTGATCGGGGTCGTGTTTCCGGTGGTGGCTCCGGCCGTAAGCGACAGGCTCGCAGCGGCAGCCACGGTAAAGCTTCCTCCAACCGTTATCGAGGCGGAGGCGCTTCCTGCAAAGTAGACACCGCTGGAAGCCGAATCGGGCGTGTAGGCAACTTGAATGGTATACGATCCCGGGGTGAAAGTATTTGCGGGTATGACAATGCTGGCGGCTCCGCTTGTCAGCGTTGTCGCAGCCGAAGTGTAGGAGCCGGCGGTGAGGGTTACGCTACCGGTCGGTGTCGCACTCCCGCTTGGTCCGGCGACGGTTACCGCGACGGTCAGGGCCTGGTTCACCGCGATTGAGGTCGGAGAGGGAGTAAGTGTCAGAGTGGGGGTAATCGGGGAAGAGGTAGACGTCCAGCCATTGACTAGAGCGCTCACGTCGACACTGCCAAGCCCGGTTGCCAGATCGTAGCCGGCATTGGTGTCATAACCGCTTTCAAAGTCGAAGCCTGCCGCATTCAACAGGCAGCTGGCGGCATTGGCCGTGCTTGGGGTGCAAGGCACGGAATTGTTACCGGTGGTTATATCGCGAAAAATCGAAGCGCTGCCGCAGCCGTTGAACAGCGAATACAGGGTTGCCGCCGCCTGACCTAGACGGCCACCCGTCTTCTGCCGGACGAGCGCAAAGATGCTTGCGTAGGCCGGAGCCGATGCGGAAGTGCCCCCAACCGCGTCGTTTTCAAACGAGCCGTCGGTAGCAACAACGCAGTTGAGAGTACCACCCTCGCCGTCGGGAGAGTTATCGCAGGATGCCCAAAGCGCAGCATAGGCGCCGTCGCCAGCCAGCAAAGAGACATCGGGAAGGTCGCGCACGCTGTCATTTGGCACCCCGGTTCCGGTTTGCCACGATGGCTTGGCATATCCGGATGCACATGAGGACGGGGGCAGATACCCCCCGCCAGAACCTGAGCCGGCCTGCACTGCGCAACTGCTCTTGCCACCCGCGCCGGCAGAGATGTTGGCGTTCGATGCATCGATCGGGTTGGACGCCAGGGGGGCATTTTCCGCCACAGTCGCATTCGTGATCGGCGAGTCGTTCCAGGTATCTTCCGGGATATAGCTCTTGGCGGTGCGATAGAAGCTGCTCGCGCTGCCTCCATTGCTCGGAGTATTCACGTAGGTGCCGAAATTCGTCGCCAGGATGTCATAGTCGGTGCCGCCGACAGCGAGGTTATAGGGGGTCGAGGCGAGCCCGTTCACCGCCACTCCGCCGGAAGCAGCCGTAACGTTGTTCCCCTCAGAATCCGTGGCCAGGTCGCATCCAGCCGAGCCGGTATCGCCGGCCGAGACCAGCACGGTAATGCCCTGTGCGGCAGCCTGCTGCCAATCCGAGTTTATTTCGGCATTTGCCGAATTCCCTTGATCCGACTCGCAGTCTCCGTAGCTGAGCGTGAGAATGTCCACCGTATTCGCTGCGATGGCCTGCTCCGCCGCATACACAACGCCGCCCAGGGCTGCAGGCTCGGTGTAGAAGTAGAGCGAGGCCCCAGGGGCCAAGCTGCCGGCAACTTCGTTATCGAGATAGGATTCGGTGTCGTCGCCGGGAACATCGCCGACGTTGTCGGGGTTGAAGACCGTCGGGACTGCGGAATCGCCTATGAACAAGGTGCGATAGCTAGCTACGATGGAAGTCTGGATCGAAGACTGCCCGGCGATTCCGATAATGACCCCGGTGCCGTCATAGGTCGTGCCGCTCGAGGCATTGGCGTTGTACTTCGAATTTGGCGTGTCGTAAATAGTGGCGGCATCGGCCGGCACCACCACCAAAAAGTTGTTTCCATCTTCATCCTGCTCAGTCAGATTAGGATGAGCGCTGCCCTGGCCCGTCATAGGAACAATCCGCTTCGCCGCCGGGTCGTACTTCGCCGCGAAACCCTTCACATGCATTGGCTTCAGCGGAACGGTGTTTAAGTGCGCCACACCGGTCACCACGGCAGCGAAGGCGGCGGGGATCTGTGGATTGGTGGTATTAGCCACGTATTCAACCCCGTTTGCACTGTAGGAATGGATCGAGATGTTGAAGGCGTTTTGGATCTGTCCGACGGAACCCGAAAAATCGATATTGGTGCGGCCACCCGCGACCGCGTTGACCGTAAATCCCTTGGCCTCAAGCCAGGCACTGAGCTTGGCAACGTCGCTATCGGAGGGGCCGTAAAGCTTGCCGAACTGCTCCGGAGTCAACCACTTATGAAAGTTGGGGGAATTCTTGTCCTGCACCGTCGCCAGGAAGTTGTCAAGCGCTGCCTCCTGAGCCGCGCTACGCTGCAAGATCAGCTTTACATGGCCCATAGGCTGGGAGACTGGGGCGGCGCCCAGATCGTATTGAGCTCTGACTAGCGGATGAACGTTCCCGTAGAGCGTGACCCTCGCCGAGTCGTCAACCGGCTGCACGATCCGGTCTTGCACCGTGGTTTGTCCGTACGCCGAGAGACCCAAAACAGCGAGAGACAGCACTAATACTGAGATTCCTGCGATACGACTCAAAGTCCTTTGCATTGCGCCTCGTCCTGTTAGTTTACGTGATCGTGTGTCGTGAGACGCCAAGCTTTGCACGTTGGTTATCAACCGGTAATTGATGCGTCTCAAAATCTCCGCGCAATCGCGGAGTCGTCCAATCCTCTGGGACGTAATTTGCGGAAATAAGTCGCGGTCGACATTTGCATTTATTGTCGTCATGCAAAGTCCGGTCTTCCGGCCGAGCCGAGGGAGAGCATACCGGATCCGGTGAGTCAAAGTCATGAGCGGTTATCCTGAAAACCTACTTCTTCTTCTTCCCGGACTTCTTCACCAGCTGGCTGATAGTGGTCGAGTCCAGCTCCGCTTCGAGCGCCGCTTGCGCGTCCCGATAAACCTTCTCCAGCACGCCGTCAATCTTGGCCGGGTTTTCGCCTGAATGGCTTGCCCCGTGGAGTATCGAAACTCGCTCGAGCGCCCGGTAGACATCTCCCAGCCGAATCGATTTCCCCGATTTTGCCAGCTTCGACCCGCCGCTGGGCCCCTTCTGACTGGTCACCAACCCCGCCTGCCGCAACAAAGATAGTACTCTACGAATAACAACCGGATTCGTATTCAGCTTACGCGCAATCTCTTCCGAAGTCTGCTGCGCGTCCGGTTCCGCGGCCAGCAGGACAAGAGTGTGGATACCAGTGGAGAATCGTGTGTTGACGGCCATGCGGTCACGCTAACACATAGCTCGATGAATCTAAACCGCGAATTGGTAATCATGACTAAATTTAAGCTTGAGTTATCTATCCGGCCCGATGATTGCCCGAATAAGAGGCAAATTAGGTTAAATTTCTGTAACAGGAAGTGATCGGTATTGCGAATTCTTTTTGTAGGCGATGTCTTTGCCAGCCCCGGACGTCGAATCGTCCGCGAACATCTCGGCTCTCTCGTCGATCAACATCAGGTGGACCTAATCGTCATCAATGCGGAAAACTCTGCCGGCGGATTTGGCGTAACCCCTTCCACCGCCGATGAGCTCTTCGACCTCGGCGCTCACGTCTTGACCACCGGCAACCATGTCTGGGACAAGAAGGAAATCTTCGAATACATGCAGTCGGTTCCGGCCGACAGCCACGAGAGACCCCGCCGACTGGTGCGCCCCGCGAACTATGCGCCATCCGCGCCTGGTTATGGGTGGTATCAAGGATCGCTGCCCAACGGCCAAGCCTATGCGGTCGTGAACCTGCAAGGCAAGGTCTACCTCAACACTCCCGAAGATCCCTTTCGCACTATCGATACTGTGCTCAAACAGATTACCTGTCCGGTCATCCTGGTGGACTTTCACGCCGAGGCGACTTCAGAAAAAGTGGCGATGGGATGGTATCTCGAGGGACGCGTCACCGCCGTCCTCGGCACTCACACCCACATTCCCACCGCCGATGAGCGCGTTCTGCCCGGCGGCACCGCCTACCAGACTGATGTCGGCATGAGTGGCCCCTACGACAGCGTGATCGGCGTCGAAAAAGAGCTGGTGCTTGCCAGGTTTCTCACCGGAATGCCGGGAAAGTTCGAAGCTGCCCGCAACGATGCCCGGATGTGCGCCACGCTCATCGAATGCAACGGCGGGACGGGGCGCGCAACTGCCATCCAGCGCTTCATGCTGGGCGAATAAGGGCGTACCGAAGATCTCCTGATCTTAAAGCCTAACGTCTATCCCTATCCGGAGCGTCATGGGAACAGATTCGGGTGCCCCATCCTAAACGATATTTGCCTTTTTGTCGTTTAGGACGGGAGGGGCGAATGTCTCAATTTCTGTGAGACGGTGACGATTCGAGCGCCACTGACTCACCCTCGCCTTGGGTCGGCCGTAGCAGCGGAAACAAAATCACATCGCGAATTGACTTCGACCCGGTAAGAATCATCGTCAACCGGTCGATGCCGATTCCCTCCCCGGCCGTCGGCGGCAATCCATAGGAGAGCGCCCGCACGTAGTCCTCATCCATCTGATGGGCCTCATCGTCGCCGCGTTCGCGTTCGGTGATCTGGGCCTCGAATCGCCTGCGCTGGTCTGCCGGGTCGTTCAACTCGCTGAAGGCATTGCCAACCTCAAATCCGCCAATATAGAACTCAAACCGCTCCACCCACTCGGGCTCATCCGGCTTTACCTTCGAGAGCGGAGAAACCGCGAGCGGAAAATCGTAGATGATAGTGGGCTGGATGAGGTACTCTTCGGCGACTGCCTCGAATAGATCAGCGATGGTCTTGCCGGAGCTACCATGCTTGTTGAGGTCACTTAGGGCCAAGCCGAAAGCTCCGATCAATTCGTTAGCTCGTTCCCCTCTCTTACTCTCTGGCTCGAAGGAAGCCGGTAACAAACCGTTGTTCTGCTCGCGCAAACGGTCCAGGTAGCTCTTGAGACACTTCATCGCGCCTGTCAGCAGTATCTCCAAGGACGCTTTATTTGAAAATGCGCTCGAATGGGGCTTGTCGCCAGCCTCTCTCGGCCAGAATTCAATCGTCGCCTCACGCATCGAAAACCGACGCCACTTGCCAAGATCGATCTCCACGTCGCCGAAGTTCGCAACGGTCGTTCCATTTACTTCCATCGCCACGAACTTGACGAGCTCTTCGGTCAAATCCATCAGGTCGTGATAGTTCGCATATGCCTGATAAAACTCCAGCATGGTGAACTCAGGATTATGCTGCGTTGAGATTCCCTCATTGCGGAAGTTCCGGTTGATCTCATAAACGCGATCCAATCCGCCCACTACCAGCCGCTTGAGATAGAGCTCTGGTGCGATGCGTAGAAATAAATCGAGATCGAGTGCATTGTGATGGGTGGTAAAAGGCTTCGCCGCTGCGCCCCCGGCAATCGGCTGCATCATCGGGGTCTCGACCTCGAGGTAACCCCGCTCGTCGAAGAACTTCCGCAACGCCCGCAACACCGCCGCCCGCTTCACAAAAACCTCGCGAACCTCGGTGTTCATGAACAGGTCGACGTACCGCTGCCGGTAGCGCAACTCCGTGTCGGAGAGGCCGTGGTACTTCTCCGGCAGCGCCAGCATTGCCTTCGCCAGAAACGTGATCGTCTCCACGTGAACGCTCAGCTCGCCGGTGCGCGTCCGAAACAGGTATCCGGTCACGCCAATGTGGTCGCCCAGATCGAGCAGCTTGTAGAGCGCGAATCCCTGTTCGCCAACCGCGTCCTGGCGAACATAAATCTGCAGCCGCTCGCCGTTCTGCTGTAAGTGCGCGAAGCCGGCCTTGCCCTGGCCGCGAATCGCCATCAGCCGCCCGGCAACCGACACGTTCACGCGCTCCGCCTCGAGCGTCTCGGTGGCAGCCTGGCCATACTTCGCCCGTATCTCGGGGAGAGTGTGGGTGGTTTTATAGCTGTGGGGATAAGTCTGCTGCCCGAGAGCGGCAATCTGCTTCAATTTTTCCTGGCGCAGCGCAAAAAGCCCGCGCTCAAACTCCGATTCAAACACTCACTTGCCTCTCATGGTGGAAGCCGAGGGCATGAGCCCTCGGAATTAGCTAATGTAAAAAGGGCCTTCAGGCCTAGGCGTTTCTTGTGCAAGTATAACCAGCGAATCGAGTCATCACATTCGCCATCGAAGCATTCCGCCCTTTAAGATAGCAACGGCGATGCCGTTCCTCTCCCCCAATCCGAGCTCCAAACCGGAGAAACCCGCAGTTCACTCGATTGTTCAGGCCGAACGCCTCATCCAGATCGCGCTCGTCCTTCCCATTGCCGTGCTCATCGGCTGGTTCTTCGGAGCGATGCTCGACCGCTGGCTGCACCAAACCTGGATCACCATCGTTGGCATCGTCATGGGTATGATCGCCGGCATGATTGAGGCGGTCCGTATGGCCCTGGCCGCCGGGAAGACCAGCAAGCGGTAAAACCGTGACACCCGTAAAACCGTGACAGACCTGGGAATGACAAACGACAACGCCTTCCTCGACCTGACCGATTCCGATCTGAAGGCCGCCCTGCTCCGCGCGATCCGGACCATCGGCATCGTCGCCCTGGTCGCCGCTCCGGCAATCTGGTTCGCCTCCGGATGGCAGAGCGCTTGTCTCTTTCTGGTCGGCGCTGCCATCTCAGCTGCCGGAGTCTACGAATCCCAGCGCCTTATCGGCATCGTCAACGCCAAATTGGACAACAAAAAGTCGCCGCACTCGACCGGCCTGGTAATCGCCATGTTCTTCCTCCGCTTGGCGCTCGCTGGCATCGTCCTCTATGTTAGTCTAAGATGTTTGAATGGCTCAGCTTACGCGATGATTGCCGGCTTGGCCTTGGCGATCGTTGCTCTCTCCATTGAGGTCGTAAAACTGGCCAGAGCTTAATCTTCTACCGGAACCGCCCTAATCTATGCACGCTTTCTTTCAATCGATTACTCACTTACTGAACGCCATCTTCGGCGCCCCGCTGACTGCGTTGATGAACTCGATTGGCATCCATCCGGCTAACCCCGGCGCCCCGATCGGCAGCGATTTCACCCTTGAACTGGTTGCCGCAACCGTTCTGGTGCTGTTTTTCCTGGTGGTTCGCCTGACTTTGAATGTCGAGCAGCCTGGTCCGGCGCAGCTGTTGGCAGAGATCACGAACGACTTCGTCAACTCCCAGGGTGAGGCAATTATCGGCCACGGCTATGAACCGCATGTCCCGTGGGTCACGATGATTTTCCTGTTCATCGCCTTCTGCAACTGTTTCGGCTTGCTGCCCGGAGTCGAAACCCCTACCGCCAATCCTGCGGTTCCGCTTGGCCTCGCGATCCTAACTTTCATCTACTACAACTGGAACGGCGTTCGCGCCCAGGGCCCGGTCGGCTACTTCAAGCATTTTCTCGGACCCATCTGGTGGATTTCGCCGCTTCTCTTCCCCATCGAGATTATCTCGCATCTTGCCCGCATGATGTCGCTCACCATCCGTCTGTACGCGAACATGTTTGCCAGCGATCTTCTGACGTTAGTCTTCTTTTCGCTCTTCCCGATTCTGGCCATACCATTCCTCGGCCTGCACTTAGGCGTGGCCTTGATTCAGGCCTATGTGTTCATGATGCTAACCCTGATCTATCTGTCTCAGGCAGTCTCGCACGAGGAAGGAATCGACTAGATTTTCTGATCGAATCTCAGCCACTGGGCTGAGGTTCAACGAAGCCAGGCCTTTCGTCTGGTCCGATCAAGTTCTTCATCCGGAGGCGGCTTCCACTCCGGCCCTGAAGCGCCGTTTAGCGTGAGGGCGCCAGCACGGTGAGCGTCAACCACCCACTGACGGCAATTCTTACGGAAGCAGGAGAAACTCGAATGCGCAAGTTGCAATATCTATTCATGACCCTGTCGGCGCTGTTCATGGCAGTGCCGGCATTCGCTCAGTCCGCCACCGGCGGCGGTTCTGCCAGTCTGGTTCCCATCGGCGCTGGAATCGGAATGGCCATCGCCGCCGGTCTTTGCGGTCTTGGCCAGGGCAAAGCGACCGCCTCGGCCACCGAGGCCCTCGCCCGCAACCCCGGAGCCCGCGCCGGCATCCAGCTGCTGCTGGTTCTCGGTCTCGCCTTCATCGAATCTCTCACCCTCTTCACTCTGGTCATCATCTTCCTTAAGGTGAAGTAACCAGCTCGCGCACCAATGGCAAAGGCCCCCTGGTTACCGGAGGCCTTTTGTTTTTTCGATGGGCCGCAATCTCGTTGCCCTGTCCCTGAGCGAAGTCGAAGGGAGAGTGGAGAGATCGGTGGTCTTGCGATTCAAACCTGAGCCGCCTGCTCCTCACCTTCACCGTCCGGCAAAACCGCGCCCTCCGGCAGCGGACAAGCAAACGTCAGCACATTCCCGTCCGGATCTCTCGCCACAAAGTCGCGCATCCCGTAAGGCTGGTCCTCCGGCTCAAGCGCAACCTCCGCCCCACGCCCTTTTACTGCCGCGCAATAGGCATCGACCTCGTCGGCAAACACCACCACCGCCCCGCCGCCGAGCGGCCTCCTCCAGACCGTGTGGGCGCACAAATGCAGATGGCACTCGCCAAAATGCAGACCGGCATAGGAGCCGAACTCGAAGTCCTGATGAAAGCCAAGCACATCACAATAAAAGCGAAGCGAACTTGCCAGCTCCTTCACCTGAAAAACCGTCGAAGCGCCCGACACATTCATGGCCGCAGTATAACCGCTGCCTCCTGACCCTCCCGCTCCACAACGGCAAAGGCCTCCGGTCTTACCGGAGGCCTTTGCTTTGCTCGGGTCTCTCCCGCTTGCTTAGAACTTTACAGTCGGAGCCACCCTGGAGCCTTCGCTCGCCTGGAAGTATGCATTGTTGGCATGAAAACCGGCAATCCCTGCCCAAATGCTATTCGGAAACTGGCGGATAAACGTGTTGTAGTCCTGCAAGGTATCGTTATAGCGCTTACGCTCCACCGCGATCCGATTCTCCGACCCCTCAAGCTGGTCCTGCAGAGCCAGGAAGTTCTGGTTCGACTTCAACTCCGGGTAGTTCTCGGAAAGAGCAAGCAGCCGTCCAAAGGCGCTGTCCAGTTGCCCGTTGGCTGCGATTTTGCTCTGCGGATCTCTGGCGTTCAACAATCCTGCACGGGCATTGGCAATGTCCCCGAAGACCGTCTCTTCGTGAGTAGC
>Ga0302324_100005188_pt1 | contig 28520 bp, 27 predicted proteins | sample Palsa_T0_1_FD_201949 | JGI IMG/M metagenome (GOLD analysis project Ga0302324, IMG submission 201949) | Peat permafrost microbial communities from Stordalen Mire near Abisko, Sweden - Palsa_T0_1 | ecosystem: Environmental > Terrestrial > Soil > Palsa > Peat permafrost | place: Sweden: Abisko...
AGGATGGTGAGGGTGACTTTCTGGCCCGGATCACCGCGCAGCATGTTGATGGCCTCGTTCTGGTCCATTTTTTCGGTGGATTGGCCGTTGATCTTCACAATCTGGTCGTTGGGCAGGAGACCGGCCTTGAAGCCCGGGGTATCCTCCATGGGCGTGACGATGATGATGGCGCCGTCTCTTTGGGAGACCACGATGCCGAGTCCGCCGAAGCGGCTGTTGGTATCGTCCTGCATCCCCTTGAAATCCTTCGGCTCCATGAACTGGGAGTGCGGGTCGAGATCGCCCAACATCCCGCGCAAAGCGGCGTGGGTGAGTTCCTCATAGCTGACTTTCTTTTCATCCACGTAATCCTGCCGGATGAGTTCCATGGCACGGGCAAAGACGGCGATGTTCGCATAGCCGGCGTCGTCTTTCTCCGACGCACCGACGGCCTGGTAGACACGCAGGCCGACGACGACGTTGAAGACCACGAGAACGAGGATGAAACTTTGCAACAGCCGCTTTTTCATGGCGGGAAAGCTAGCATGGAGACCCGTCTTGTCCACGGCGTTGGTGGCGGAGGCGGCTTTGCCGCAATGCCCAACGAGACGGCTACGCCGGAACAGCCAACATCTGCGCCCGAGGCGCATCAGCCTCCGGCTGACAACGTCCAATGGGCTCCGCAGCGGGCGCTGAACCTCATACGAAGGTCATCCCGGAAAACGAAGGATTGAGGGAATCGCGGCCGCCTCTCCTCTGGATACGCCCTTGGACGTTTGACAGGCGGAAGTGGTGCCGTAGCCTGCGCGCATGACCACTGCCGTGCAGCACGCGCCGCTGATTTCCCCAGAAGAGTACCTCGCCGCAGAGGTTGCTTCGGAATGCAAGCACGAGTATCTGAATGGGATGGTTTACGCGATGGCGGGCGCGACGCAACGGCACAATGACCTCGCGACGAATATCCTGGGAACCCTGCACGGGCGTCTGCGCGGGCGTCCCTGCCGCCCGTACGGCTCCGATATGCTGGTGCGGGTGGAGCGCGGTCTTGATCTGCGCTTTTATTACCCAGATGTCTCGATTATCTGCCGACCCGCTGGACCGAAGGAGCGGGTGCAAAGCGAACCAGTTGTGATCTTCGAAGTGCTCTCCGAATCGACGGCGCGCACCGACACCGGCGAAAAGCGCATGGCCTACCTGACGATCCCGACCCTGGAAGCGTATGTGCTCGTGGATTCCGACCGCCGCGAAGTGACGGTGTGGCGACAGATGGCGGACCAGTGGGCGCCGGAGGTGCTGACCGCACCTGAAGCGGCGCTAGAATTTGCCAGCGCGAACTGCGCGCTGAGCGTCGGCGAGATTTACGAAGGGACGGGACTGTAGGACTACGCCGCGTCCTTGTCCTGCTTGCGGCGGATGAGCGGGGGCTTTTTGCCCTCGACGACGGCGCGGTTGACGGTGACATCGGCGATGTCGTCGCGGCTCGGCACGTCGTACATGATGTCGAGCATGATGCGCTCGAGCAAGCTGCGGAGGGCGCGGGCGCCGGTGCCTTTCTTGACGGCTTCGACGGCGAGGGCGCGCAAGGCGTCCTTGGTGACGTTCAGGCTCACGCCTTCCATGGCCAGCAGTTTGGTGAACTGCTTGATCATCGCGTTCTTCGTGTCCGTGAGAATCATGACCAGTTCGTCCTCGGACAACTGATCGAGCGCGGTGACGACCGGGAGGCGGCCGACAAACTCGGGAATCATGCCGAAGGTGAGGAGGTCCTCGGGTTCCGTGAAGCGAATGGCTTCGCTGGCGGGAACTTCCGCTTCGACGGCGTCGTGGGCATTGACCCCGAAGCCGAGGACCTTTTTGCCCATGCGCTTCTGGATCATCTTCTCGAGGCCGACGAAGGCGCCGCCGCAGACGAAAAGAATCTTCTCGGTCGAAACCTGGATGTATTCCTGGTGCGGGTGCTTGCGGCCACCCTGGGGGGGGACGTTGCAGGTGGTGCCCTCGAGGATTTTCAAGAGCGCCTGCTGGACGCCTTCACCGCTGACGTCGCGGGTGATGGAAACGTTGTCGGTCTTGCGCCCGATCTTGTCGATTTCGTCGATGTAAACGATGCCGATCTCGGCGCGCTTCACGTCGTAATCGGAGGCCTGGAGCAGGCGGAGAATGATGTTTTCCACGTCTTCACCGACGTAGCCGGCCTCGGTGAGGGTGGTGGCATCGGCGATGCAGAAGGGCACGTCGATGATCCGGGCGAGCGTCCGGGCGAGCAGGGTCTTGCCGCTGCCTGTTGGCCCGATCAAAAGGACGTTGCTCTTCTCGATTTCCACGTCGCCGAGCGGGTCCATCTGCTGGACGGGATTGCCGCTGCCCACGGACTGGTTGTGGAGGATGCGCTTGTAATGGTTGTGAACGGCGACGCTCAGGACCTTCTTGGCGCGCTCCTGACCGATGACGAACTGGTCCAGTTGCCGGCGGATTTCCATCGGCTTGGGCACGCGGAGGGTCGTGGAGTTCTTGCGGGCGTCCTCGTTCAACTCCTTGTCGAGGATGCCTTTGCAGACGTTGATGCACGAATCGCAGATGTAGACGCCTGGACCGGCGATGAGTTTACGCACCTCCGCGTGGCTCTTGCCACAGAAGCTGCACATGGTGAGGTTGTTCGCGCGGGCCATGGTAAATTCGGATGGGGTTAGACGGGGGCCGTTTCCGTCGCCGCCGCTTCCGTGACGGCGTCGGGAACCTTGATCTCCTTGCGTGACCGGACGACTTCGTCGACGAGGCCGTAGGCCTTGGCCTCGTCGGCGGTCATCCAGTAATCGCGGTCCGAATCGATTTTCACTTGCTCGGGAGTCTTTCCGGTATGGTGGGCGAGGAGTTGGATAAGACGCCCATTTTTCTTGAGCATTTGCTCGATGGAGCGCTCCAGGTCCGGGGCCGTCCCGTGGACCCCGCCACGAATTTGGTGGATCATGACTTCGGAATTTGGCAGCGCATAGCGCTTTCCGCGCGTCCCCGCAGCCAACAGGACCGACGCCATGCTCGCGGCCATGCCCAGACAGTAGGTGTGGATGTCGCAAGTGACAAATTGCATGGTGTCAAAAATGGCCAGTCCAGAGCTGACGACCCCCCCGGGCGAGTTGATGTAAATGCTGATGTCCTTCTTGGGATCATCCATCTGGAGAAAGAGCAATTGAGCGATCACGGCATTGGCGACATCGTCATTGATCTCCGTCCCGAGAAAGATGATTCGGTCTTTGAGAAGCCGTGAATAGATGTCGTAGGACTGCTCGCGATTGCCAGATCTCTCGATGACGTAGGGCATCGGGATATAGCTGGAGTCGGTCGCAAGGATGCGGCGGTCGGATTGGATGATCATAGAAGACTTTAGCTCCGTGCCGGCGTTTCCGCCATCGCGGGGATAGTCGAGACGCTAGCGTTCGCGGAAAGGAAATCAAGAACCTTGCCCGTGAGCACCTCCTCGAGGATCTGGTCGATGGCGTTGCGCTCGTCGAGTTTCTTCAAAAGTTTGTCGGGCTTGATTTCGTAGCGCGCGGCGAGGTAGGCGATGCGCTGATCGAACTCCTGCTGCGTCGCCTTGATGTTCTCGGCGTCGGCAATGCGCAGCAAAATGAAGGTGCCCTTCAGTCGATCGCGCGCGTTCTGGGCGGCGTTTCCGAGGATCTCCTGTTCGTTTTGCTTGAGCACCTCATCGGCGATTCCCCGGCCCTGGTACTCGCGGACGATATCGGCCAGGATGCGGCGCGTTTCCATGCGCACCATGTCCACCGGCAGCTCGCATTCGACCTGGGCGAGAAGCTGGCGCATGATCTCGCCGCGTTTGGCGGCCTCGGCATCGGCCTTCTTCTGACGGCTAATCTCTTCACGCGCCATCTGACGCAGATCCGCCACGGTCCGGCCCTTGGCAATCGTGCCGGCGAAGGCGTCGTCCAGCTCCGGCAGCACCTTGACTTTGATCTGCTTGACGGTGACGTCGTACTGGATTTTCTGGCCGGGCAGCCCCTCGACCGGAAATTCCGCCGGCACTTCGATCTCGAAGCTGCGCGCCCCACCAAGTTTGGCCCCGACCAGCGCCTCGGAGAAGCCGGGAAAAAACGCCTCGTGCACCATGTGAATCCAGAAATCGTCGTTGCCCGAGAGCGGCTTGCCGGCTTGCGGAAACTTGTCGCTGACCGGCGCGCCATCAATGGTCCCGCGATAGTCGATGACCACAAAATCGTCCATCTGCACCCCGCGATCCGTCTTCACATCCGCGAAATCCGCGGCCTGGTCGCGAAGTTGATTGATGGAATCGTCGATCTCCGCCTCGCTCACGTCGGCGACGTTCAGCGGCACGACGACGCCCTTGTAGATGGGGAGTTGAAACTCCGGGCGGGTGATCAAGGTGGCCGTGAACTTCATGGTTTTGTCGTCGCCGATCTCCACGTCGTCGACCTGGGTGACCGAGAGGAGCTTGATCCCCTTCTCCTGGATGGCTTCCTTGCACGCTTCGGAGAGCAGCTTTTTCTCGAGTTCCTCGCGGATTTCCTTCTGGAATTTCTTTTCGATAATGGCCTTCGGCGCCTTGCCAGCCCGGTAGCCCGGAATGCGCGCGTATTTCGTGTAGGTCCCGGCGACATCGTCCCAGGCCTTGGCTACTTTCGAGGGTTCCACTTCCACGCGAAGTGTGGTGATACAATTGGGCAGGTTTTCAACGACGACGTTCATAGCGACTAGAGGAAAAGGGGCGGGAAAGATAGCGGCCCAACGGGAAATGCAAAGGGGAATTCGTCTCTTTCACAGCCCGCCGCAGACCGACAAGAGTCAATGTTCAAGCAGTTCCCTTAACTTGGCGACATCGCTGGTCGGAAGCTGGCAGACGAAGTCCTGGCAGACGTAGGCGGCCGGTTTGCCGTCGAGCGGGCCAACGGTTTTGAGGAATTCCAGGCGCGCGGCAAGCCATTGCTGGCCCGCGCCGCCGTCGGCCAGGAGAAGGATTTTGTCCGGGATAAAGTGGGCGTTTACTTCGTGGAGGAGAGCGCGCGTGGCGTCGGCGTCCCGCGGCCCGGCAATCACGATCTGGCGCGGTTTGGCGAGGGAAGCATCCAGGGCGGCCAGCATCTGCGGCAGGGCGGTCGGCGCGCGGGAGAGCTGATTGGCGAAGGCGCCGAGGACGGCGTTCGCCTGGAGGGCAAGATCCTTGTTGCCGATGATTTGCGCGAGGCGCTGGAGGTTGAGCGCGGAGACGGAATTGGGCGAAGGCTCGGCGCCGTCGTAGTCTTCCTTGGTGCGAATGAGGATGTTCGGCGCATCCCTGGTCACGCTGAAGTAGCCACCATGGTCCGCGTCGAGGAAGAGCGCGTCCTGACGGGCTTGCAATTCGACGGCCCATTGCAACCAGCCGATATCGAAATCGGCCTCGTAGAGGTCGAGAAGGCCCTGGATGAGCGCGGCATAATCGTCGCAAAAGCCGCCCACATCACTGGCACCCTGCCGGTAGCTGCGCCGCAGCCGGCCATCCTTCCAGAGTTGTTCGTGGATGAAATGCGCGGCCTTCTGCGCGGCCGCGAGATACTCCACGTCGTCGAGGACCTGCGCGCCGCGGGCAAAAGCGGAGATCATGAGGCCGTTCCATGAGGTGATGATTTTGTCATCGAGGTGCGGGCGTGGGCGTTGGTCGCGGACGGTGAGAAGTTTCTGCCGCGAAGCCGCCAGCGCGGCGGTGAGGTCGCCTTCGTCTTGGCGGAAGAACTTCGCGGCATCCGCCAGGGCGAGACGCTGGATGAGGATATTCCTGCCGGTGAATTCGCCCTGCGGGTCGCTGCCCGGCGGGGCATTGCCGTCGGCCTCGACACCGTACATCCGGCAGAAAACGGCGGCGGCGTCTTCGCCAAGGGCGCGGAGGACTTCGTCCTTCGTCCACACGTAGAACGCGCCTTCGCGATGCTCAGGCCTGCCTTTCTCCACGAGACTGTCGGCATCCTCGGCGGAATAGAAGCCGCCGGCCGGATCGGTCATGTCGCGTCGCACGTAATCGAGAATGTCGCGCGCGGTTTTCTCGCAAGCGGTGTCGTGGGTGATCTGGAAGGCGTCGAGGTACGAGCAGGCCAGTTGCGCCTGGTCGTAGAGCATTTTCTCGAAGTGCGGGACGTGCCAGAATTTATCGACCGAGTAGCGGTGGAAGCCGCCGCCAAGGTGATCGTGCATGCCGCCGGCCGCCATCTTTTGCAGCGTGAGAAGCGCCATCCCCAATGCCGCCTTGCCGTCCCGGCTTTCGCGCCCTTCGCGCGCGGCCGCGCGGAAAAGAAAATTGAGCGTGACCGGGCGTGGAAACTTGGGAGCGCCCCCGAAGCCACCGTCATCGTCATCAAAAGTGCGGGTCAATTGATTGAGACCGAGCGAAATGGCCTCCTTGCCGGCCGCGCCACTCTGAGCCGGGCCGGCGGCGGACATCTCGGAGAGCGCCTTGATGGCGTCGCCGGCCGTCTCCAGGACCTTTTCGTGCTCATCCTTCCAGGCGTCGGCGATTCGCTGGAGAACGGTCGGAAAACCGGCGCGGCCGGAGCGATCTTCCGGGGGAAAGTAGGTGCCGCCGTAGAAAGGCTTGAGATCGGGCGTCAGGAAAACGCTCATCGGCCAGCCGCCGCCACCGGTGGTAGCCTGGACGTAGGTCATGTAAACGCGGTCCACGTCGGGGCGTTCCTCGCGATCGACCTTGATGTTCACAAACAGCTCATTCATGAGCTTCGCGGTGGCGGGATTCTCGAAGCTCTCATGCGCCATGACGTGGCACCAGTGGCAGGTCGAGTAGCCGACGGAGAGAAAGATGGGCTTGTGCTCGCGGCGCGCCTTTTCAAAGGCCTCTTCGCCCCACGGATACCAATCCACGGGATTGTGCTGGTGTTGCAAGAGGTAGGGCGACTTTTCGTGCGCGAGGCGATTGGTAAAGGCGGGAGTAGACACGGCGGGTTCGGCGGCTTGGGAGAAGATCGCTGCTACGACGAGAAAAGCCATGCCCGACCACTCGCGGAGTTTTTTCGGCAACAGCAGCATCGCCGGAAGCTTCGGCAACGCCCCGGCGAAAGCAAGCCGGAGTGACGGCGGCGTCTGCTGGGACGGCCAGCGGGACGATGGCACTGCCCCTATTCGCCCAGGCGCTTGAGCATGGCCTTTTCGATCTGGTTGGCGTAGTCGGACACGCCAGGATCGAGCTTGCGGATTTTTTCGAAGAGCGCCCTGTTATAGGCGCGCAACGCCACGCGCGATTCCTCGTCGGTCGAGGCAAGATCGGCCTTGTCCTTGAGCCGCTTGACCTCCGGGTCTTCGAGGGCCTTGGACTTGGCCACCTCGAAGCGGTATTCCTCTTTCGTGTCGGGATCGGCAGTTTCGGGTGGCTGGGGCGGGAGCTTGTTCTCACTCGTGCCCGGCACCGGGGTCGTCCTGGATTTCGGCGTCGGCGTTTTCCGGGGCCGAGGTGTCACCGTCGGCGGCGCAGGCGTTTCCTCCGGCTTCGGGGTCGTCAATTTCTCGGGCTTCGGCGTGGCCGACGGATTCTCCGGTTTCGGGGTCGTTTCCGGCCTGGGAACACGAATTCGCTTAGGCGTCGGGCTGGGTTTGACGGTGGCGGAAGGTTCCGGCGTGCCGGCAAGCCGGCGTTTGGAACGATGCGACGCCGGGGTCGGGGTGGCCGTAATCGGTGTCGTGACCGGAGCAGGCGTGGCCGGTTCCTTGTGCCGGTGTGAGCCGAACAGCCAGTCGAAGAAGGATCGCCGGCGGGGCTTTGGCGTCGGAGTGGGTGCGGTTTCGGCGCTGGGCAGGGGCGCCGGTGTCGCCGCCGGGTCGCCCGATCTTGCACCAGGCTTGCCGGCCGGTTTTTCACCACTCGATTCCGAAGGAGTGCTTTGGTCCGTCGATTCGCTGGCCGTGGCGGAAGTGGCCAGTTTTCCCTGGGCAGGTGATACTTCCTGGGCAAAGACGAGCGCGGCACCGGCACTCACGGCAATCGCCGCGGTCAGGACGGAGAGGGATTTCGGCATGGTGGGGAAATGGAAAGCGGAAGAACTTGCCGTTTCGGGAGCGATCTGTCGAGCGTAAGCGAAAACTGGCGCAGGCCAGCGGCCCGGGAGGGGGATGCGTTCGCCGGGAGAGTCTAAAACCTTGATCTTCATCTCCACCCATTCGGATGACGATGAAGAGCACGCCCCCATCCGCTTCGCTCCGCTGCTGCCCTGCGGCGGAAATGTGCGAGCGCGCTCTCGACAGGCGTGGCGCTCACCGGCAAAATCGCCGCCGTCGATCCCCGCACGCCCGTGAAATCCCTTCGTTTCCGCCTGCTCCTGCTCACCACGTTTTTCCTCGTGTTTCCGTTTTTCCTCCGGCGGCGGCCGCGGGTGGAGCGGCGGACGACCATTCTCGCGCCGCCGTCCGCAATTTTTCCCTTCGTGAATGACCTGCAAAACTGGCCTCTCTGGACGGAATGGAACCGGCGCGAAGAAATCGATTATGAATATGGCGCCACGACCGTCGGCGACGGTGCGGAGCAGCGCTGGGCGAGCCGCAGCATGAGCGGCGGGATGCGGATCCTGAAGAGCGAGCACGACGAGCGCATCGACTACGAACTGACCATGGGCGACGGCGCCTACCAGCTTGTGGGCCGCATCGAACTGCACGCCGACGGTGCCTGCACGCGGGTGATCTGGAAGTGCGCCTGGGACCTGGCGAAGAACCCGTACCGCCGCTATTTCGACCTGGCGTTGCGCTGGCTGGTCCGGCGGGATTTCGCCGCCGGTCTGGAGAATCTCAAGGCGCTTGTCGAATCGCCGGCCACCGAGAGCGAGGCCGCGGCGTGAATCCGGAACAGCCAGGCCGCCGCTGCTGGGCGGAGATCGATCTCGAGGCCTTGCGACACAATGTTGCGGCGGCTCGCGGGCAACTTGCCGCGGGCGTGAAGGTCATGGCCGTGGTCAAGGCCAACGCATATGGCCACGGGCTCCGCGGGGTCGCACAAGCGCTGGCTGGCCAGGTGGAAATGTTTGGCGTGGCCAATGTCGACGAAGCCGAGGAATTGCGCGGCTGCGTTGGCGGGATTCCCATTTTCATTCTCGGCCCGGCCTTGCCCGAAGAGCGCGCGCGGATCGCGGCCGCCCGCTTCGTCCCGGCGATCTCGACCGTCGAGGAAGCCCGCGCCTATGCGGCCATGGCGGGCGCGAACCCTCTGCCGGTGCATTTGAATATCGATACCGGCATGGGCCGGGTCGGCATCCTGGAAAAGGACGCGATCACCGTTACCCGCGAAATCCTTACCCTGCGCGGGCTTGCCGTGACGGGCGTGGCATCGCACCTGCCGGTGGCGGATGAAGATGACGGCTTTACCCGCGAGCAACTCGAACGCTTCCACCGGATCGTGGCGCAGCTTCGCTCCCTGGGCGTGACGCAACCGGTGGTGCATGCGGAAAACAGCGCCGGGATCATCGCCTACGCCGCACAAGCGGGCGACATGGTCCGTGCCGGTCTGATGATGTACGGCAGCGCGCCGATCCCGGAGTTTCAGCCGAAACTTCGCGCGGTAATGACCTGGAAGACGCGGATCACATTGATCCGCGACATGCCCGCCGGCCACGGTCTGAGCTACGGGCGCACGTTTATCACCAAAAACCCCATGCGCGTGGCGACCCTCGCGGTCGGCTACGCGGATGGCTACCAACGCCATCTGACCAATCGCGGGGCCGAAGTGCTCGTCCATGGCCGGCGCTGCGCGGTGCTTGGCCGCGTGACGATGGACCAGATTCTGGCTGACGTCAGCGCGCTACCGCAGGCGGTGGAAGGCGATGAAGCCGTGCTCATGGGGCGGCAGGGCGCCGAAGAGATTCTGGCTGCCGAACTCGCCCAGAAATCGGGCACGATCGCGTGGGAGATCTTCACCGGGGTCGGACGCCGGGTGGAACGCGTCTACCATGACTAATGGCGAAATGAACGATTCGAGGAGAGTAAAAGTCGGGCCCTTCGACGCAGTCCTCTTGCCCAAGCGATGAAACTTGGATGGAAGCTACCGAAACGCCAACGATTCGAGCGATCCGGCCGGAGGAACTGCCAGATCTGCTTGCTCTTTATAGCCATCTCCATCCGGCCGATCCGGCGTTGACTGTCAACCCCGAGATTGAGCGGCTCTGGCAGGGGATCTGCGCCGACCCGAACCTCCATTACTTCGGCGCTGACGTTGGCGGCCATCTTGTTGCGACCTGCACTCTTGCCATCATCCCGAACCTCACCCGCTCCGCCCGGCCTTACGGATTGATGGAAAACGTCGTGACGCACCCCGACTTTCGAAAGCGAGGCATTGGGACCTCCCTCCTGCGCCACGCACTCCAGCTCGCGTGGAAACAAAAATGCTACAAGGTCATGCTTCTTACGAGTCGCAAAGAACCGGCAACTCTGCACTTTTACGAGCAGGCCGGTTTCCGGGCGGGACTAAAAACGGGATTCGTTGCGAAACCGTGACTCGGGGATCAGTTTTCTCCCGAACCCAAAATCACCAAGGAAGCGCGCCAAGGCCAAATGCTACACCACCTATCATTCGCCGTCACCGATCTCGCGCGCTCGGCCGCGTTCTACGACGCGGTACTATCGCCACTGGGCTATGTCCGCGTTTGGACGGACACAACCGCAGTGGGCTATGGTTCATCGGGCGGCGGCGACAGATTTACGATTAAACTCAGACCCGAAAATGGAATGGTTCCGGGGGATGGATTCCACCTGGCCTTCGCCGCGACATCTCGCGAGGCCGTGGATCTTTTTTACCGCGCCGCGCTGGAGGCGGGAGGCCGGGACAACGGACCGGCGGGCCTCTGTCCGGAATACGGCGGGAATTACTACGCGGCGCTTGTCATCGATCCGGATGGCTATCGGATCGAAGCGGTGATTAATCTGCCAGTCTGATGAGTCCACAGATTATAGCCATGGGTGGTGGTGGTTTTGCGATGGAACCGGATAATCCGTTGCTCGACGGCTACATCCTCCAGCAGGCCGGCAAATCCGACCCTGTCGTCTGCTTTTTGCCGACCGCCAGCGGGGAAAACGATTTTTACGTGCGGCGCTTTTATTCGGCGTTTTCGCTGAAGCCTTGCCGACCGCGGCATCTTTCGCTCTTTGCGCCACCAGTCGATCTGGCGGATTTTGTCAACGATTGCGATGTCATTTACGTGGGCGGTGGCAATACGCGAAACCTGATCGTGCTGTGGCGGGAATGGGGCCTGGACGCGCTGCTGCGCAAGGCCTGGGAGAACGGGTGCGTCCTGAGCGGCATCAGCGCCGGCGCCATTTGTTGGTTTGAGCAGGGGCTCACCGATTCAGCCGGGCCACTGGCTCCGATGAATTGCCTCGGTTGGTTGCCAGGAAGCTGTACCCCGCACTACGACGGAGAGGCGAACCGCCGCCCATGCTATCATCGGTTCATTCGTGAGGGAACGCTGGCGGCCGGTTATGCGCTCGACGACGGAGCCGCGGCTCACTTTATTGGCACGAAGCTGTCTAGTGTCGTGTCTTCGCGTCCGAAGGCGCTGGCGTATCATGTTTCGCTCAAGGGCGAGCAGGTCGTCGAAGAGTCGATCCCGACTCACTTTTTAGGTGAATCCCCGGGATTAATTGCCAAATGAGTATCGAAGCGACCGTGGCCGGCTATTACGCCGAGAGGGCAGAGGAATACGAGCGGATTTATCAGAAGCCGGAGCGTCAGGCGGACCTGCGGCGGTTGCGTAACTTTGTGGAGACAGCTTTCACCGGTGCGGACGTTTTCGAGGTGGCCTGTGGCACCGGCTATTGGACGGAGATTCTGGCGCGTTCGGCTGCGTCGGTCGTCGCGATGGATATCAACGAGGAGGTTTTGGCCATTGCCCGAACCAAGGCCGTCGCCCCACCCAAAGTGGAGTTCCGCCGGGAGGATGCCTACGCCCTGCCGGATATGTCGCGGACATTCAACGCCGGCTTTTCCGGATTTTGGTGGTCGCATATTCCAAGAGCCAGGATTCGCCGTTTTTTGGAAGGGTTTCATGACCTGCTTTTGCCCGGGTCGAAGGTGGTATTCATCGACAATGCTTACGTCGAAGGCAACAGCACTCCGATCTCGCGCTCGGACGAAGATGGCAACACCTACCAGATTCGACAATTGGATGACGGAAGCAGTCACGAAGTGCTCAAGAATTTTCCGACAGAGTCAGAGTTACACGCGAGCGTTGATGGTTTGGGGACGGACGTCTGCGTCGAATTTCTCCCCTACTATTGGGTTTTAACTTATGTCCTGCGCGCGGATGCCACTCGCCGCGCTGGGGACCACAGTGCCGGATATGAGCGTTGAAGGTCGTGCGTCCCAACCCATTTCCTACGATGCCATTGCGGCCGATTACGCAAAGCATCGAAGCGTTCATGCCAATTTGCTCAAAAGGCTCGTCGAATATTGCCGGATCAATTCTCCGTCGCGGGTGCTTGAGGTCGGCTGTGGCACCGGGAATTACGTGTCAGCGATTGCGGCGATCACGGGTGCCCGGTGTTCCGGGCTGGACCCTTCATCGAAGATGCTCGACGCCGCCCGCCAGAAGAGCGCACCGGTTTCGTGGTGGCAAGGACACGCCGGGGCTGTCCCATTCCCGGATGGCAGTTTTGATTTAGTCTATTCCGTGGACGTGATTCACCATGTGCGGGACAGAGTTGGTTATTTCCAGGAAGCCTTCCGCGTTCTCGCCAATGGAGGATGGTTTCTCACGGTGACGGACAACGAAGGGACGATCCGGAAGCGGGCGTTGTCCCATTATTTTCCCGAAACCGTCGCGGCCGAACTTCAGCGTTACCCGAAGGAAGGCGAAATACCGCAGTTCCTTCGTTCCTCTGGCTTTGAGGAAATCCGCGACGAAATGGTCGAGTCCCCTTATAATTTGTCAGATGCAGCATCATTTGAGTGCAAGGCATTCTCCTCCCTGCACCTGATTTCGGATGAGGCCTTTGCGCGAGGCCTCAACCATGTGAAGGACGAACTACAAGCCGGCCCGGTTCCCTGGATTTCGCGATACGTGATCCATGGCGGGCGCAAGCCTCCGGGCGGTGTTATGCCATGCTCCTGACCTTTGGCCCGCTCCTCCGCCACCGTGAGCTTCGCCTGCTTTATTTCGGCGAATTTGCTTCCTTGATGGGCAGCATGCTGACGGTCGTGGCACTCCCCTATCAGATTTTCCACCTCACGCATTCGTCTCTGGCCGTGGGAATGATCGGAATTGCACAGTTGGTTCCGTTGCTGCTGACCGGCTTGCTCGGCGGCGCCTTCGCCGATTCCATGGATCGAAGAACGCTTTTGATCGTCTCGGAACTCGTTCTTTTGGTGTGCGCCATCACCTTTGCCTTGAATTCGATCAGTGCCCGATCCCAGCTACTGCTGATCTATCTTGTGGCGGCAGTGGCTTCGGCGGCAAAAGGCTTTTATGAGCCAACTCTCCAGGCAATGATGCCGAGGCTGGTCACACCGGAGGAGATGCCCATTCTGGGAGCCCTCAATTCGCTAAAAGGGACCGCCGGAATGGTCGCAGGTCCGGCGCTCGGCGGGGTCCTCATCGCCAGTTATGGCGTCGCCGCGACCTATTGGATCGACGCATTCAGTTTTATGCTCTTCCTCGGGGCCCTGATCTGCATGAAACCGATGCCGCCCTCCCCTTCCGCCCAATCGGCGAGCCTCGAGAGTATTCGGCAGGGAATCAAGTATGCCTGGAGCCGGCAGGATCTCATTGGCACCTACCTCGTGGATTTTGTGGCCGTCATATTCGGGATGCCCATGGCCCTTTTTCCAGCGATCGCCGAAGACTTTGGCGGAGCCGCCGCGTTGGGCTGGCTGTACGCGGCTCCCTCCGCCGGAGCCTTTATCGCGGCCCTGCTCAGTGGGTGGACAAAAAAGATCAGCCGACACGGTGCGGCGATCGCCATCGCGGCCATTGTCTGGGGTCTCGCGATCACTGCATTTGGATTCTCCACCCGGCTCCCGCTCGCTTTGCTCTTTCTTGCCCTGGCTGGTGGCGCCGATATGATCAGTGGCTTGTTTAGAATGACGATTTGGAACAGCACGATCCCAGACCATCTGCGAGGCCGCCTCGCCGGAATCGAGATGTTGAGTTACATGAGCGGACCGCTTCTGGGCAATGCGGAGGCGGGTCTGGCGGCAGCATTGGCCGGCACGCAGTTTGCCGTGGTTTCGGGAGGTCTGCTTTGCATCGTCGGAGTTTATCTTTGCGTACGCAGACTTCCGCTTTTCTGGTGTTACAACTCAGGCATTGCGCTCCAAATCCAAGCCGAGAGCCTTGGACAATCTTAAGATGCAATATGCAGTGCGTCTTTCCGGTTCCGCATCATCATCCACCCTAGAAAAGGAACATTAGATCTCATGTCTCCGTATTATTCGATGCTGCGCCAGGCCGTTGGCCATGCGCGGGTCCTCATCCCGTCCGTCGCCGCCATCATTCGAGATGAGGCCGGGCGCTTGCTTCTCATCGAAAAACACGATGGCTCGTGGAGCCTCCCCGCGGGAGCCATCGAACCGGGTGAGACGCCGGAGGAAGCTGTTCTTCGCGAGGTCATGGAGGAGACAGGGTGCCAATGTGAGCAGATCCGGCTTGTCGCCGCAGTGGGAGGTCATCAATTCCGCCATGTGTACCCGAACGGTGACCAAGCAGAATATCTGATCTTGATGTTTCGGTGTAACGCGCAGCCATTCTCCCAGCCAACGGACGCTGCTGAAACCAAGGCGCTTGGTTACTTTCCCCGTTCTGAGATGCCCCCGCTCGCGCTACCGTATGACCCCGATCATTTGTTTGGATAACAAAATGCAGCGCGTCCATTTAACACCCCACGACATTCGCTGGGCTGGAAACTTCGCCTTGGAAGCCTCGATCGTAGTGAACACGTTGGGCGACCTGCTCGTGGCGATTCACCACATCGGGAGCACCGCCATTCCGGGCATTTGCGCGAAGCCCATCATTGATATTCTGGCTGTCGTCAGCGACCTTTCCATGCTCGATGCCAAAAGCCCGGAGTTGGAAGCGATGGGTTACGAAGCGATGGGTGAGTTCGGCATTCCGGGCCGACGCTACTTTCGAAAAAACGACCCCGCCGGCAATCGCACACACCAAATCCACGCCTTCCAGGCAGGATCACCTCAAATTGAACGACACCTGGCATTTCGCGACTTCATGAGGGCCAACCCGGAATGTGCAATCCGGTACGACGCCCTGAAGCAACGGCTGGCGGAATTGTATCCAACCGACATTGCGAGTTACACGGACGGCAAGGACGAATTCATGAAGGAAATGGACGCCAGAGCTGCGGCCTGGCGATCAGGAACCGGATTTGTTTAGCATCACGAGATTTTACCGATCCATGGGGACAGACACTGACAATCATCCAGATCCATCACCCATCGTCATTCGGACTGCACGGTCCGATGATGCTTCGGCGCTGGCGGAGTTATTGACAATTCTTGGTTATCCCTCATCGGCCATGCAGGTTGAGCGACGTATTACAAACGGTCTGACGGCCGTCGATTCGCCAGTTTTCGTGGCCGAATCGGCTTTGCGGGTCGTCGGGCTTTTGTCCTTTCATTGCATCCCGCTGTTTCACGCCGACGGCTCTCTTGGCCGCATCACGAGCATGGTGGTGGCCCCTGCGTGGCGGGGCCGGGGCATCGGTCGGTTGCTCGTCGCCGTCGCCGAGGAGTTTGCCTGGACGCGCGGTTGCAGCCGCGTTGAGGTCACCAGTGGCGATCACCGGTCCGACGCACATGCCTTCTACGAGCAAATCGGCTACCAACTTGATTGCCGTCGCTTCATCAAGTATGCCCGCAAAGTCCACGCCGTGGCACCACCCCAGGGCCCGTAAAGATCATGCGCCACCAACCTCGCCGTGCATCGACGGCCGACCTCGGCGTTGTCGCGAGTATTCACAGGCTGGCCTTCTTCTCGGCCATGCCGCATCTGCCAGTCTTGCATACACCTGAAGAAGATGTGGTTTACTATTCCACGGTCGTATTTTCTAAAGCCGAGATCTGGCTGGCGGAGCATTCCAATCGGATCATGGGTTTCATCGCGTTTCGTCCCGGCTGGGTGGACCATCTCTACATCCACCCCGACCACCAAGGCCGCGGTGTCGGTGGCGCGCTCCTGGCGTGGACCCAGGCGTCGGCGGATTCCCTTCGCCTTTGGACGTTCCAAGGCAATTTGCGAGCACGTCGCTTTTATGAGAAACACGGATTCCGCATTGAGCGAGAGACCGATGGAACCGGCAACGAGGAAGGCCAGCCGGACGTTCTTTACCTCTGGACACGAGGCACGATGACTCATGAGTAACTCACCGCACGATACGGCATTGTTTGCGGTACGTGTGCTTGCCGCCGCCGATGCCGAGGCTTACCAAATCGTGCGCCGGCGCGCGCTTGAGGAAGAACCTTTCGCCTTCGGGCCGCTTCCGGAGGATGTGCCAAACGTTTCAGAGACGGCGAGAAATCTCGATGCGACGGACGACCGGTGTTTCTTTGGAGGCTTTCGGGGCGGCCAGCTTGCCGGAATTTTGCGGCTTTCCAGGTACGAGGCGCCCAATGAAAAGCACCGGGCTTATCTGGCAGGGCTTTATGTGCTGCCACAGTTTCGGCGCGGCGGCTGCGGCAGGGCGCTCGTCTGCGAGGCAACGAAGCGGGCCGCAGCGACCTCAGGGATCAGGAGGGTCAATCTGAGCGTCGTAACGCAGCAAGAAGCAGCCATCCACCTATATGAATCGCTTGGCTTCCGGATTTGCGGCACGGAAAAGGAAACATTTTCGAGAGGCGGAAAGCTCCATGACGAATACTTGATGACCTTGGAACTGAACGACGAGCGTCCAGCCGAGCCAATCCGAGGACTGAATAACAGCGTGACCGAACTTCCGTTCAACAGTTTTCTCGGCCTGCAGGCGGCGTCCGATGCGACGAAGCTTCTCCGCCTGCCGCCGGGCGGCCAGTATCTCAACCACCTTGGCACCGTTCACGCGAGCGCGCTGCTGGCGCTCGCCGAGGCCACGAGCGGCGAATTTCTGCTGCGGCATTTCGGCTCCAGCGCCGGACTCGTGCCGGTCGTGCGGCGGATCGAAGCAAAGTTTCGAAAACCGGCCAACGGAGCGGTGGCCTCCACCGCGAGCGCCGCACCGGAAGCATTGACGCAACTCGACGCGGACCTTGCGACCAAGGGCCGGGCCCTGATATCGGTTGCGGTCGAGCTCTATGACGAGTCTGGCTCGCACACCCTCAGCGCGTCGGTGGAGTGGTTCATCCAGCGCCTGAAAGCCACTCAAGAGAAGGCCTAACCATCCATCGAGAGCCGACCTTCAATCATGCGCGAACAAACTGCGAGCGATTTGCTAAAAGTGGTCAAGGATCATCCTGCCATCATCAATGCGGCGATCACCGGATCTCGCGCACGCCGGACGGCGGATCAGTTTAGCGACCTGGACGTATTGCTGGTGGCTCGTGATCTTCAGGAGGTGTGCGACGTTCGAGCGTGGTTGCCGGACTCCATGGAAGCTTTGATCTGCGCCTTCCATCTTTCGCACTATTGCACCGTGCTCCTGGCCGATTTTCAGAAGATCGATCTGGCGATTTTCTCGGTGAACGAACCCTCCTCTCTATGGGTGGCTCACGATTATGAATTGATCAAAGGCGGCGCCGAATTCGAAGCGCAACTGGCCCAGGCCGCGGAAACCACGCGCGAGAAACGAGCGGTCCATCTCAGTCCAGATGTATCCACGGACAATGTTTTGCTTCTCTTGACGACGGCACGCCGCCGTGTTGAGCGGGGTGAATTGCTAAGCGCGCACAGTTTTCTAGCGATGGCCTGTGACATGGTGATCGCTCTGGAAACGCGGCAAAGAGGGGCCTACGCCGCGGTTGACATCCTTGATCCCCGGCGTCGCCTGGAGCGCCTGCAACCGGCGCTTGCGGCCACAATACATGATTGCCTGTTTACCTTCCCGGGCGATGGCATATCCCGTCTCGCACGGCATCTTTCGATGTCAGGTCATACCGAAATGACCGAAGGTCAGTTGAAAGTATCAAAGTATCTTCTGGAGGCTCGCACGGGAATAGAGCCGGCACGGCAATGAGCGCGGTCCATGCCCGGGCCTCCGTGACCGCGGTTGAGTGGCTCGGTGCTGCGGCATGGATTTCCCAATCACCCGTTGAAATTAAGTGAAACATCGTCTAGGACCCTTGCGTTTGATTCGTTATCGACCGGAGTATCAGGAGCCGGTCCTCGCGCTACATCGCAGCGCGATTGCAGGCTTTGCCTTGGGTATGGAGCAAGAGGAGGACGAGGCCGATCTCAGCGCCGTCGATCAAGTATATCTTTGTCCGGGTGGCGAATTCCTGATCGGATTTGTCGGTGAAATTCTGATGGCGATGGGCGGCTTCGAACGTCTTTCTGAAACCGCTGCCGAGCTGCGGCGTATGCGCATTGCCCGTGATTTTCAGGGGCGAGGTTACGGCACTCAATTGTTGCGAGAGTTGGAACGACTGGCCTGGCAATGCAACATTCGCACTTTGCAACTTGAAACAGCCATCCGGAGACCGTTGACGCTGGAGTTCTATCGCACGCACGGCTATCAAGAAACCGGCCGAAGCTACTACGGCGCCCTGAAGACCGTACATTTCAGCAAAACCCTATCATGAGTCCCGTTCGTAAGGCGCGATACAATCGAGCGTCGAAGGAAACTGTTCCACGCCCCACGAAGCGTCCGGTTGTCACCTGGAGATACGCAGGTCCCGAAGAAGCGTTAAAACTCGCGGAATGGAATCTTCAGTTGATTCGTGACGAAGGGCACCGGAATCGCATGACGGTACCCGAACTGGCAGAGCGGTTGCGAAAATGGCTGGCCGGCGAGTACCAGGCGGTCATTTTCTCGCTCGAAGGCCCGGAAGACATCGGCTACGCGCTTTATCGGCGTGATGCCGATGCGGTTTATTTGAGGCATTATTTTGTCGTGCCCAAACAGCGGCGCCGCGGATACGGCCGCGGGTGCTTCCACGTCTTGCGTGGGCAAATCTGGCCGCGCGACCTTCGCTTGGTCGTGGAGGTGTTGAGTCAAAACGCCGCCGGAATCGCATTTTGGCGGGCGATGGGATACACCGACTATTGTCTCACCCTGGAGATCATGCCTGATGGCCGACGACCCTGACCACACACCGCAGCAACGTGATCTGTTGTCGCCGACTTTGGCACTTGCGAACGATTGGATCGAAACCGAACGCACGCGGATGCGTCCTTTCGAGGAGACAGATGCGAAGGCGGCTTTCGTGTGGTTCTCCGACCCGACGGTAATGGAATACATTCCCGGTGGTCTGGATGCGACGCTGGAGGACACGCGCTCCCGCATCGCCCGGTACCGGAAGCATCAAGCCCGCTTCGGCTTTAGCAAGCGCTTGATCATTCATCGCGAGACGGGCGAAGCCATCGGGGATGCGGGGTTGTTTCACCTGCCCGACGGACATCGCATCGAGCTCGGTTTTCGCCTGGCTCGACCGTATTGGGGAGCGGGCTACGCCGTCGAAGCCGGCCAGGCATGGCTTGGATGGTTCGAGCAGCATCTGGAGGGAAGGACTTTGTTCGCGGATGTCCATCGCCGGAACGTCCGATCCCAGCGGGTCCTCACGCGGCTCGGCTTTAGCTGCTCGCACCTGGAGCCGGTTGCCGAAATGCCGATGCTCATCTTTTGGCATTCCGGGCGAGTCTCACGCGAACACGCGGATATTGAGTCAGGACGGATGCCGATTCTCCAACGGTCATTGGCCGAACCGCCAGAGCTTCTTACCTTCGGTGGCGTGACTTTGCATTTCTCGAAGATTTTTCCCGGCGACGCCGTCCGTGGATTTGCGCCATTTTATCATTACCGGATCATTGTCTCCGATACGGAAGTCGGTCACATCAATCTGCGAGTGGGCGACACGGATCACGTCGTGTCCTGTGCCGGGCATATCGGCTTCGAGATCGCGGCGCCCTTTCGAGGCCATCGCCATGCCTTTTCGGCCTGTCGCGCGCTGGCGCCCTTCGCTCGGTCTCTCCGTCAGGAACTCATCCTCACTTGCGACCACGATAATCAAGCCTCCCGTCGCACCATCGAGTTGCTCGGAGCCGCATACATCGACGAGGTTCCCATTCCACCGGATGACCCGCAGTATTTGCGCGGGTCCAGAACGAAACACCGCTTTCTGTGGCGACCGTAATTGCCTTTCATCGTCGCTGAACGCGAAGCAAAGTTCCATCGCCCAAGTTTCCTGCAACGGCCGTGACGCTGAATGATTACACGCGTGCCGGAGCGGGGGCGGCGGTAGGGGTGCGATCGCGGGGTGGCTCGCGCTTTTGGTCGCGCGCGAAGACGGCCTGCAGTTTTTCGTGGAGGGTCTCGATCTTGAAGGGTTTTTGGATGAAGCCCGCGAGGCCCTTGCCGGCAAAGCGGTGGACGGCGTCCTGCTCATTGAATCCACTCATGAGCAACACGCGGACTTCGGCGTCGAGCCGGCGCAGTTCGGTAAAGGTAGCGTTGCCGTCGAGCACCGGCATGGTGAGGTCCAGCAGCACACCGGTGATATTTGCGCCGTCGCGGTGGTAAATCTCCAGGGCTTCGCGGCCGTCCCTGGCCAGAAGGACCTTGAAGCCAATCCGTTCCGCCATGCGCGCGGTGGTGGCGCGGACGGTATCCTCATCGTCCACGACGAGCAGGGTGCCGGCGCCGCGCCAGGTGGAAGTGGCGGCGGGCTTCTCCGGGGCGGCGTCGGCCGGGCCCTCCGCGCAGGGCAGCAGCAGCTTGAAGGTCGTCCCCCGCCCCGGCTCGGAATAGACCTTGAGCGCACCGTGATGGCCGCGAACGATGCCGAGCACCGCGGCGAGGCCCAGGCCGCGCCCGGTGAATTTGGTGGTGAAAAAGGGATCGAAAATCCTGGCGCGCGTCGCGGCGTCCATGCCGCAGCCATTGTCGCTGACCTCGAGGTAGACGTACTCGCCCTCGGGGATGTTGGGCGAAAGGTAGGCCTCGGTGAGATAGGCGCGGTCGGCGAGCATCACGCCCGTGACGATGCTGATGAGGCCGCTCTTTTCGCCGATGGCCTCGGAAGCATTGATGACGAGGTTCATGATGATCTGGCGAATCTGCGTGATGTCGGCGCTGATGGCGGGCAAATCCGGGGCGAGCGCGTACTTAAAGACGGCGCGCTTGCTGACCGAGACTTGCAGCAGATCGGCGGTGTCGCGCACAACGTTGCTGAGATCGAGCTGCTGGACGACGAAGCGCCCTTTGCCGGAATAGGCGAGCATCTGCTTGCACAAGTCCGCGGCGCGCTGGGCGGCCAGTTCGATCTGCTCCAGCGAGGGCTGCACCGGCGAGTTGGCAGGAATGTCCAGGCGCGCAAAGGTGGCGTTGCCGAGGATGCCGGTGAGGAGATTGTTGAAATCGTGGGCGATGCCGCCGGCGAGGATGCCGAGGCTCTCGAGCTTTTGCGATTCCTGGAGCTTGCGCTCGATCTGCTTGCGCTCCTCTTCGGCCAGGTGCTGGGGGTCACGTCCATGACCGTGCCGAGCATGCGCACCGGCGTGCCGTGCACGTCGCGGAGGACCGCGCCGCGGGCCACCAGCCAGCGGGTCGTGCCGTCCGGCCGCAGGATGCGCAGTTCGTAGTCGGTGCCGGTTTCGCCGGGGATTTCGAGGGCGTGGCGGATGATAATGCCCACGCGCTCACGGTCCTCGGGATGGAGAAAGTTCATGTAGGTTTCGAGCTTGCCGTCAAAAGTGCCCGGCTCGAGACCGAACATCCGCTCGGTTTCCGGCGCCCAGATGACGCGGCCGGCAGCGAGGTCCCAGTCCCAAGTGCCGAGGTTCGCCGCGGCCACGGCCAGCCGCAACCGCGTGGCCTGCTGGAACTGCAATTCCGCCTGGCGTTTGCGCTCGGTGATGTCGCGCTGCGTGCCCCACGACCGCTTGAGCACGCCGTCCTCGACGATACCCGTGCGGTTGTTGAGGAAAAAGCGCGCGCACCCCTCCTCGTCCACCTCGCGCGACTCCCACTCGGTAATGCGATAGCTGTTCTCGATGAAGGCGCGGAAGTACTCGGCGGCTTGCGGATCGGAGCGCGGAACGAAAACCTCGAGGGGCATGCCGAGGAGTTGCTCGGCGCGGTCGTAGCCGTACATGCGGGCCATGACATCGTTGCACTCGGTCAGGCGGGAATCGCGGTAAAGGAGATCGATCTGCTCGTCGACGGGCAGATAGGTGGAGATGGGCGGATCATGTTCGAAACACCAAATGCCCTCGGTGCTTTGCTCGACGAAAGCGCGATAACGGTCGTCGCTCGCGCGCAGGGCATGCTCGACGAGCTCGCGACGGCGGATGTCCCCACGCATTGTTTCCTGCGCGGCTTGCAGTTCCGCGGTGCGTTCCTCGACCAACCGGTTGACCAGGGCCGCGCGGCGTTGCGTGTGATGAACGATGAAAGCCACGAGCCCCGTCATGAGCAAACCCCCGACGAGCGCGGCCAGAGGATAGGGGGACGCTTGCGCGGCCAGCCAGGCTGGCGAAGGACGAAAATAGACGGTCCAATCCCGGCCGCCGACTTTCAGGTTTTCGACCTGGTGCAGGCCCGTGCGGAAATCCCGTTCACTCGCGGAACCCGGCATGCGTCCGACACTGCCGGCAAATGAAATGAGGAACGGCTCCTCGGTCCCCGTCGTCTGATCCAGGACGAGGGCTTCCACGGCGGGGTTGGCGGTGCCGGCATAGCTGTTGAGCATCCAGTCGCTGAGCCGAAAGTTTCCGGCGATATAGCCTTGAAGCCGCCGCTGCCGCTCTTCGATGGAGGTGGGTTCCGGTCCCTTGCCGTAGGAAGCCAGGAAATAAATCCAGCCATATTCCCTGCCGGTGGGCTCGCGCAACGGCATGCGCCGCGTCGCGGACAGGAGACCGGTGTCGCGTGCGCGGAAAAGGGCCTGCAGATTCGAACCGCGATAAACATCGTAACCGAAGGCGACTTCATTGCCTTCCCGGGGATCCACATAAAGGATGGGCGCGTATTCCGGATGCTCGGCGGAGCGCGCAAGGGGCCCCGTCTCCCCGTTCCGTTCCTGGATTTGATAGGCGGGAACGATCTTCGCTTGCGCCCCGGCTTCGAATTCCGCGCGACCCTCATTCCTGACGAACGGAATCCACTCGAGCATCTGGACGCCATGATGGCGCCGGCGAACGTCCTCGGAGGTGTTCCGAAATTTCGGAAAGGTCACGTTGGTGCTCGATTGGAAGATAGCGCGCAGCGTGTAGAGGCACTCTTCAAAGCGTTCGAGATTGGTCCGCAGCGCTTCCATGTGGCTGCGGGCGCGCCAGGCGAATTCCTGTTCGATGCGCTCCTGCTCATGCGACCTAGCGAAATAGAACGCGGTCAGCGAAAGCGCGACGCCCAACCCTACGACGCAGGCCAGCGGAAAATACCTGCCTGAGGCAGTCGACAAGGCCCTCGGTTTGGCCTCCGGGACGGAAGGCGCGTTCACAAGGCCTGAAATATAGCCTAAATCATGCCTTTTCCAGAGTGGAAAGCGGCTGCGTAAGAATACCTAATAGCGGTGAGGTTAGCCACCGGATGGACGCCTCCGGCGTGTTTGGTTTGCCATCGCGCTCGGAGCGCGCGATCCACCGGCTCGGAGCGCGTGATCCACCCGGCTCGGAGCGCGCGATCCACCGGGCTAAAGTCCGCGACGCGACGAGTCTTCAGACGAAAAACGGCGCCAGCACACGGCGCGCGACCCGTACGGCCCGCTGGCGTCCGGCCAGGGTCCGGCCGAACGTGTCGTCCTCGACCTCGATGCAAACGGGCCCTTCGTATCCCACATCCATCACGGCCGCGAGGAAGTGTGGCCAGTCGATTTCGCCGAAGCCGGGAATGCGCTGCTGATGCCACGCCGCCGGGTGCGCGAAGACGCCGACTTCATTGAGGAGATCGCGGCGGAGGCGAAGGTCCTTGGCGTGCAGGTGAAAGAGTTTCTCCCGGAATTCCCGCAATGGCGAGACCGGGTCCATCTGCTGGAGGATGAAGTGCGAAGGGTCGTAGTTGAGGCCAAAGTTCTTCGACGGGATATCGGCAAACATCCGCCGCCAGATGACCGGCGTGGTGGCGAGGTTCTTTCCGCCGGGCCATTCGTCGCCGGTAAAAAGCATCGGGCAATTTTCGATGCCGATCCGGACGCCGTGATCCTCGGCAAAGGCGACGAGGGGACGCCAGGTGCGGAGAAAGCGCGGCCAGTTCTCATCCACCGACTTCGTCCAGTCGCGGCCGACGAAGGTGTTGACGTTCAAGCCGAGCTTTTCGGCGGCGAGAATGACCCGCCGCAAATGCGCGACGACCCGTCGCGCGCGAGCCGGATCCGGATCGAGCGGATTTGGATAGTAGCCCAGCGCGGAAATGGCGACGCCGTACTGGCGGGCGAGCGCCAGCGTGTCTCCGGCTTGCCCGCGGCTGAAGCGCGTCACGTCCAGGTGCGTGACGCCCGCAAACCGGCGTTCCGCCTTCCCGGCCGGCCAGCACATCACTTCGACGCAGGCGAAACCCTCGTCGCGCGCAAAGCGGAGGATTTCCGGGAACGACAATTCCGGCAGGATGGCAGTGACGAACCCGAGCTGCACGACAGAGCGGGTTAGATTCCGCGGGTGCGGAGCTGGCGTCTCAAAACACCGTAGAGCAGGGCCAGCAGGCCCAGCGAAGAGCCCACCAGGACGGTGGTGCTGTAGGTGATCACGCTGATCTTCAGCATTTTGTGGTGGCCAAAAAAATCGAGATCGTAACGTTTTTCCGGGCTGAAGAAGACATTGATGGCCCGCAGCCGCCGATAATCGTTTTGTTCGGTTTCGGCCTTGGCCACGAGGTCGGTGACCTTCTGGTTGCAGTAGAGGCGTTCCGCGGTCAGACCCGGTTTGCTCTTCAGGGTGCTGGCGTCGAGAGTTTTGCCGGCGATGACTTCATCGACGCGCTTGAGCCGGCGCTCGACTTCGTGCACATTGACCGCTTCCAGGCCGCTGAGTAGAGCGAGCGTATCCTTGAGATCCTCGAGCCGAGCCACCTCCCGCGGCGTCCGTTCCTGCTTGGCGACGAGCACATCCATGAGGCGCTGAAGGTGATCCTGCCGGAAAGTCAGCGGATTCAATTTCGCCTGGGCGACGACCAGGGCCTCGTAGCTGTAATGCGTCGCGACAAAACGGCTGATCAAGGGCAGCCGCAGAGTGGAGTCGTCGCGGGCGCCGACGTTTTGCTCGGGATGGCGGGTGAGCCAACGCTTGAAACCATAGATGAGATCGAGGTTGCGGTTCATCTCCTCGTACTTGATCAAGGCGCCGCCGAAAATGAGCTGCGGGATGAGCACCAAGGGCACGAAGTTTGCCGCGGTCTTGGCGTCCGCCACCAGGGAAGAAATGAGCAGACCGAGGCTGGTGCCGCTGGCGGCGGTGATGAACATGAAGAAGAAGTATTCCAGGAACATGCCGCGGATCTGGAGGATCCTGTTTCCGACCAGCACGAAAAGCATGCACTGCACGGCGGAGAAAAGGGCCAGCGTGCTGAATTTGGCGAAGATGTAGTAGGGCAGCCGCACGTCGAGATTGCGCTCGCGGTGCAGCACCACCCGGTCGCGGATAATGTCGTCCACGCTGTTCATGAGCGCGAGGAACATGGCCACGAGCAGGCTGATGAAGATATAGGTGGGAATGTGGAAGGCACTGGCGAAATCGTAGACCCCCGATTCGTCGTCGGTGAAATACAGCGCCCAGCCGATGATCCCGGCCAGGGCCGGCGCGACGAGCAGCGTAATGATGAGATTGCCGCGGTTGCGGACTTTCGACATGAAGGCGCGGCGAAGCAGCGTGCGGAATTGCGTCCACTCGTCGTGCCAGCGAATCGACTCGCGCTGGTGCAAGGGCGCGGTGGCCGGCGCCGGAGGGGGCGGCTGCTTGCGCAGGTTGACCTGCTTCATGTCCTGGAGCAGACGGAAGCTTTCGTATTTGTCGCGCCAGTAGTCGGGCGAGAAACGCCGCGCCGGCACGAGCTGCCCCTGCGAATTCTCCTCGTAGATGATGTCGCCGCTCAAGTCGCGCAGCGGCGTCTCGAGCACGTCGAAGATGAATTCGGGTCGCGTCGTGCCGCAGGCGGGGCACCCACCCAGCTCCGTGCCGAAATGCTGTTCATGCTCAGCCGCGGCAAAGTAGGCGAGCATCTCGCTCGGCGTGCCGTAGAAAACCATGCGCCCACCCTTGTCCAGGAGCAGGGCCTTGGAGAACATCTGGAAGAGCTTCGAGGTCGGCTGGTGCAGGGTGACGAGAACGATCTTGTTGTGGGCCATCGAGCGTATGATGTCGATGACGTGCTCGCTGTCCTTCGAACTGAGGCCGCTGGTGGGCTCGTCGAACAGGTAGACGTCGGCGCTCGAAACCATGTCCAGCCCGATGTTCAGGCGCTTGCGCTCGCCGCCGGAGAGCGTCTTTTTCACGGCGCTGCCCACGATATTGTCGCGGCGCTCGCTCAGGCCCAGTTCCGTGAGTTTACCCTCGATACGCCGCGCGCGATCGCGCCGGGAGAGGTGCGGCGAGCGGATGGCCGCCGCAAAGCTCATGTTTTCCTCGATGGTCAGGTGATCGTCGAAGGCATCGTCCTGCGGGACGTAGCTGACGAAGCGCTTGAGATGCTCGACGTCGGCATAGAGCGACTGGCCGTTGAGCAGGACCTCGCCCTGGCTCGGCTGGAGCTGCCCGGAAAGCGTCCGCAGCAGCGTGGATTTGCCACAGCCGCTCGCTCCCATCACACAGACCATTTCGCCGCGGTTCACACCGAAGGAGATGCCGTCGAGGCCGGTGTCGTGCCGGCCAAAACGGTGCGTCACGTCGCGCACTTCGAGGCTGGAGATGATGTTGCGTTCCTCTTCGATAATGCGCTCGGAGAAGTTGCAGCGCAGCACCTGCCCGGTATCGATGCGAATGGTGTCGCCGTCCTTGAGATCGGCCGTCTGGCGCACCGGCACATCGCCGACGAGGATCGGCCGGTCCGCGTGGAGCACTTCCAGTTTGCCGATCCGGTTTTCATAATCGCACAGGATCTTGAGCAGCACGTCGCCGCTTGTGCCCGGGGAGAGCAGGATGTCATCGACATCGAGCAACGAAGGATTGTTCGAGACGAGGTAGCCGGTTTTGTAGGCCTTGAGCTGAAAGCGCCCGCCGAGGGCGCGCGCGCGGCGGCGCAGCTCACCGAGGGGCAGCTCCGAGTCGTTGTGGAAAACGATTTTGTCGTCGAGCGTCGCCTCGATGGCCGTGCCGTAACGCAAGGCGATGCCATTGAGCAGGGCGTCCACATCCTTCAAGGCGCGCACCTGCACCTTCAGGCCGAAACGCACTTCGAGGCACGATTCGCGCGAGCGCTCCTTTTCGAGCTGCACCTCGTCGTTGTGATCGATGGACAGGTAAATCTGCGCGAGAGCGACATTCTTCTTGGCGTTGAAGTAGTACGCGAGGTCCTGGTAGGTGAGCACCTGCTCGCCGAGCACAATCCGCTGCCCGGTATAGACGCGGCAGAAAGCCCCTGGACCGAGCGGACGGCCGCGCACCACGATGCCTTTGGAGCTCTGGTTCTTGAGCAGGATGAGGTCGTGATAGCGAAACGCCACCAGCCGCTCATTTTCGGAAAGACCTTTGAGCCGCACGTCGGATTGCCCGTTGGTTCCGAAGGTCAGCGATTCGAGCGGCGATTGCCCCTGCTGGTAGATGTTCTTGTCGGTCTCCTCGGCGGCGTTGAGTTGATAGACGATGTCGATGGCCTGCGCGGCCATGCCGAGCTGCGTCATAAACGAATAGAACGTGACCACTTGCTGCTGCTCCATGCCGGCCTTCGAGATGAGGTCGTAAAGTTGCACCCCGAGCATGACCTTGCGCTCGGTGTTCAGTTCGGCGGCGAGCTTCTTGGCCATCGCCCCGAGGTCCTGGTTCTCGTTAAGTGCCTGGCGGAAGAGCTTGCGCAGCTCCGAGTAGACGGCTTCGGGGTAGTCGTAGCGCAGAAAGCCGAGCGACGAGTCGATTTCCTCCTCGAGCACCTCCCCGTTGGCCTTGGAAAACGCCGCCAGCACCTGGATGAGCAGCGGAAGCAGGTTCGGGCTTTCGGTGACCGTCCGCGGCTGGCGCAGCAACCGCCGGCTGATGGTGTCCGCCAGCCGGCGCACCCTCCGGAACAGAGTCGCGCGGGGGTGCTCGCTGAGTTTTTTCGCGTAGCCGTGGTCTGTGGTGCTCAAGGTTTACATGATACTCCCGGTTGACCAAATGTCGATAAGCCCTAGGTTCCTGCGCCGACGCCCAAGCGGTTGCACTCACTGGCTCATTCAGTTACGATGCACCGTTTAGTCCGGCAACCCGACATCTCGTTCCTATGGCACAACCCGACCCACGTTCACCCAAAGGCAACCGCCCGCCCAACGGCGGCCCCACCGAACCCGGCTT
>Ga0302324_100005192_pt1 | contig 28494 bp, 26 predicted proteins | sample Palsa_T0_1_FD_201949 | JGI IMG/M metagenome (GOLD analysis project Ga0302324, IMG submission 201949) | Peat permafrost microbial communities from Stordalen Mire near Abisko, Sweden - Palsa_T0_1 | ecosystem: Environmental > Terrestrial > Soil > Palsa > Peat permafrost | place: Sweden: Abisko...
GTCGAACGGAAGCTCGTGCAGATCGCCGACCCGGTACTCCACGGGCCGGGATCCCGCGAGCGCGCGGGCGTCGGCGATCGCGTGAGCGGAGAGGTCAATCCCGATCGCGTGCGCTGCGCCTGCCTCGGCGAGGATCACCGTTCCATAGCCGAGGCCACATCCCGCGTCCAGAACGGTTCGCCCGCGGACCGCCTGGGTGGCCCACTGGTAGCGGGCCTGGTGCTCGGCCTCGATCAGCGTGCGAGCCATCGTCACCGGTTCGAACCGCTCCGGAGAGGGGCGCTCGGCCCGCGGCTCGTCGATATCGATCAGCATCGGCGGCCTCGTGGGGGGTCCGTCGCCTGGCGCGCGCGCTTCGGCGAGTGCTCGCGCCGACCCCACAAGTGGCGCCTGCCGCATCTCATAGTCGATCAGCGGCTCGAGATTGGGGTTGTAGAAGGGGTCTCCTGCTCGGATCACTCGCTCCCAGCGCTGGGCGAAGCGGGCTTCGTCGTCGGGATGATGTCGCCAGCGCCGGGTCGCGGCCTCGTGATGACGCACGAGCACTTCGGGGCTCCATACGACGCGGTAGCCGCGGTTGAGGACGCGCAGTCCCAGGTCGACATCACCATGCAGCACGACGAGATGAGGGTCAAAGCCCCCGAGCTGATCGAAGACCGCCCTGGGCATCATCGCGCAGGCGGTCCCCACAGCGGCACAGTTGCGGGTCAGCTCGAGTAGTTCGGGATCCTCGCCGGTGCCGTCGCGCATGTGGAACTGAAACAGCTGGCGTGCATGGCCACCGTCGCCGATGATGAGCACGCCGCCGTGCTGGACGAGCCCATCCCAGTAGATCATCTTCACGCCCACGATTCCGACCTTCGGCTGCTGCGCTTGGGCGAGCATCAGCTCCAGCCACCCGCGCGTCTCGATCTGGATGTCGTCGTTGAGGAACACCAGGTAGTCGCCGCGGGCCGCCGCCGCGCCCGCGTTGTTCGCAAGCGAGTAGTTGAAGGTGTCCTGGAAGCGGACGACCTGGTGCTCAAAGGATTGAAGGATCGGCAGCGCAGGGTCGAGCGCGCCGGCACTTGTGTCAACGATGATCAACTCAAGGTTCGCGGGATCGCTGTATTCGCGGATGGACTCAAGGCAGCGGATCAGATGACGGTCGCGAAACGCGGTGGGGATCACGACGCTCACCGTTGGCCTCCCCGCGAGGGCCCACCGCACCAGGCGTCGTCCGTCGCTCTGCAGCGACACCTCGGCGCTGGTTTCACGCCTCCGTGCCAGCGCGCCGATCGACTCGCCCGCTCCGTCGTCAGCGGCAGCGGTGCGAACGGTCCGTGTGCATAGAACATCGGCGATTCGCTCGACCCACACGTCCTCATCGACGAGTCGCAGGAGCAGGTCGTAGGTGTTGCGGACTGGCTCTGCTTCGAGCTCGCGCGCACGCCTGGCCGCATCGCGACCGATCGCGAGAAAGGCACCGATGTAGTCGGTGCCCAGCAGCAGCTCTGGAGACCACTGCGGCTTGAAGCGTGGACCGGTCCGGACTCCATCGCTGTCGAGGACGTCGTCGTCGGCATAGATGAGATCAGGTGGTCCGTAACGCCGCGCCGCGAGCGCCACGGCCTGAAGGGCGTATGACTCGAGCAAGTCGCCGGCCGCGATGAAGACCGCATATTCGGGATCGTGTTCGATCAGGTGGGAGAGCGCTCCGTCAATGTCCTCGAGCACGTGCTCGGCGCCATCGCAGGCCTCCCTGCCTCGGGATATGAGGTTCGTGGACAGAGGCGCGTGGCTCTGTGCCTTCAGCGAGCTGAGCGTACGTTCGAGCTCTGAATCGCCGGCACCGTCGTCAATCACGAAAACGGCGAGCGAGCATGGAGCGAGCTCGCCGGCCCGCTCGATCGCGTCGGTCCCGCGGGCAGCGAGCCAGCGCGCGTAACGCTCGCGCTCGTCGACGTGCACCCAGCGCGTGACGGTCGTAACGGTGCCGGAGGGATCGTGCGCCGTGATCACGGCGCGGTAGCGACCGGGCTCCCAGCCGGACACATCGAGATACCCCGTCCACCCCGACTCGCGGGCGCCTGGTCCGGGGAACGCGTCGGCCACATCCTGTCGCTCGAGTCCGAGATGAAGAGCGATACCCTCTCGGCCGTCGAATGACACCGTCACCCGTGGCGCACCGGAGGATCCGATCGCCCAGCCGGTGAATGCGATCGTCCTGCCGACAGCCGGGTGACCATCGATCCGCGGCTCGTCGCACCACAGCCGGGGGTGGCCCTGAGGCGGGCTGAGCGCCTGCTCGGCCTCCTGCCTGGCGGTGGTTGCCGCCCGCTCGCTGTAGCCGTCGTCCTGGTCTGTGCGGTCACCGGGGAGCACGTTGGGCGAGCGTATATTGCTCGTCGTGACCTTGCGAGCCGAGTCGGCAAGCGAATCGGACTCGTCACACGTCCGCGAGGGGCGAAACGCGACCGAATCCGCGACGACAGCTCTCGGGAGCGACGCTGTGTGGGCCGCGGCGCTCGGATTCAGCGTGGTTCTCGTCGTGGCCATGCTGTTGATCGGCCGTCCGCTGGGACGCCTGTTGGTACCGACAGGCGGGGTTCACTTCTTTGCGAGCGCTCTCCCGGAAGTGCATCCGAAGCCGACGCAGGAGGCCCGGTATCTGCTGGCAGTGATCTTTGCTCTCGGGCTCGGCCTGCTGGTCGCGCGAGGGCGAGTGCCGCGCGCCATGAGCGATAACGGGCCGGCACGCGAGTGGCTGCGTGGTGCTGGGATCGCCGCGCGCCTGACTCTGCTCGTCGTCGTGGCGTGGGTGTGGCAGAGCCAGTTTCGCGGCCTCAGCGGAAAATTTCCAGAGACGCATTTCAGCTACGGCAACCTCGTGGTCGCCTCGGTGCTCGCGATCGCAGTTGCGTTGCTCGCACGGCGACGACCGGGGTGGTTCGCGCCGCGGGCCTGGCGAGGGGGCCCGGCTCCCTGGATCGTGCTCGCGACGCTCCTCACCGCGTGCTGGCTGTTGCCCAACATATTCCGCGAGCAGAACCTGGCGTCCGCGCTCGTGGAGGTGACCTATCACCTCCAGTTCACCTTCGATGACTTCGTGGCCCAGCTGAACGGGTTGACGGCGCTCGTAAATTACAACGCGCAATACGCGTCGCTGCTCCCGTTCGTGGTGTCACCTGTGCTCGCTGTAGCCGGAACGACCATCGGTGCCTTCACGATGATCATGTGCGCGCTGACCCTCTGCAGCCTGCTCGCCGTGGAGCGCGCCTTCGCCCACGTCACCCGCAACGAGCTGTTGGCATTCGGGCTGTATGTGCCGTTTCTGGCGGCAAGCCTCTTCACGGTCGTCCACCACGGGCCTGAGCGCTACGACTTCGCTGACTATTTCGCGGTCTTTCCGCTTCGCTACTTCGGACCCTACGTGCTGCTCTGGCTGTGTGTAAGGCATCTGCGCGGTCTACGCCCGCGATCGGCCTCGACGCTGTTTTTTTTCGCGAGCCTGGTCCTCCTGAACAATCTTGAGTTCGGCCTGCCCGCGCTCGCGGCGACAGTGGCAGCGTGCGCCGCGGCGAGCGAGTCCGGCAAGCCGGTGCTGCGACGGCTCGCAGGAAGCGTCGCGCTCGGCTTACTCGGTGCGCTGATACTCGTCAGCGTGCTGACATTACTTCGAGCCGGACAGCTGCCCGAGCTCGATCGGCTCACGCGATACTCGCGCGTGTTTGCCGGGGCCGGGTTCTCGCTGCTGCCGACACCTCTCGACGGCTTGCAGCTGATCGTCTTTGCGACCTTTGTCGCGGCGCTGCTCGCTGCCGCGCTTCGCTACCGCCGCCGGGACGATAACCGAAGTCTTACTGGTGCCCTTGCCTACAGCGGAGTGTTCGGACTCGGCGCCGCCGCCTACTACATGGGGCGCTCACACCCGGTCGTCCTCGTGGCGCTGTTCTCGGCCTGGGCATTGAGTGGAGCGCTGCTGTCGTTGCTGGCGCTGCGGGTGCTTACCCAGCGGCCGTCGCGCAGCGGTGCACACGGGAGAAGGGCGCGCATCCGCCTTCAGGCGCCGGCTGTGGCGTTGATCGCCGCCACGTTCGGGCTGGCCGCGACTGCGGTGGCGCAGGTGCCGGCGCCGTGGGCGCAGCTAAAACGAATCGCCAAAAGCGCGCCGGCGCCGGCGCCGTTCAACCTCTCGCCGGCGGTTGCCTTCGTGCGCACGACCACCGCGCGTGGCGAGGCCGTCGTGCTACTGGCACCGCTTGGGCACCAGATTGCGCGCGCCGCGGGCGTGAGGAACGTGTCGCCGTACAGCAGCTCATCAGACATCGTCAGCTACGAGCAGCTGGCCGAAGTGTTGGACGCGCTTCGCAAAAGCCACGGCAGGCGCGTCTACGTGAGCAACGCATACACGGCGCCTGAGATTCCACGCGTCCTCGCCCTGGACGGATTTCGACCTGTCGCCGGCCCCGGAACGGGCCTCACAGAGTGGGTGCTCCCGGAATCCTCGCGGTAGGTTGGGGGAACCGTTGTGAATCTCCAGAGCAGAAGACGATGATCCGCGACCTTCGCTCACGACCGGGTCTGCTCGGGCAGCTCGTCCGCTTCGCCCTCGCAGGTGGTGTCGTGACGGTCGTCTATCTGACCATCACGACGGTGCTGTCCCAGCTCGTGGGCCTGCCGTTCGAGGTGGCGCTTGCGATCGGTTTCGTCTGCGCGCTGGGGCTTCACTTCACTCTCCAGCGGCTGTTCGTATGGGTCCACGACGACGGCTTTGCGCTTCCCTTTCAGAATCAGGTGCGCCGTTACCTGCTGATGGCCGGGACACAGTACGGATTGACGGCTGCGGCGACCGCCGTGCTTCCCAGCGTGCTCGGCGTCTCGACCGAGATCGTCTACCTCGTGACGAGCGCGATCGTCACGGTGACGGGCTTCCTGATCATGCGCTTCATCATCTTCCACGGCCACGTCTCTGCCGCCGACCCGACAGATGCCTCCGCCGCGTGACCTTCCTCGGTGGGCTCGACCATGTGTCGACTCAAGCGCGACCTGATCGGCCCGCTCACCGGACGTGTCGACAGATGACACACGATGCCCGTGCACGCGCCAGCCGAGACCGTTCGCCGAATCCGATGGCTGCTGTGCGCGACGCTGCTCGTGATGCTCGGCGCGATCCTCGCGCCCGCGTCCGGCCGAGCGGCCCTCACGACCTTCGGCAGCCCGCTGTCGGTGCCCGCGACTCTGAATACGGCCACCGATCTCAACTACCAGGGCAGCAACAGCGACGTCGCGCCGAGCGCTCAGGCGCCGAACGGGATTGAACACACCTATCACTACGGCGCGGATGCCGCCCTCTGGAACGTCGCGCTGGCAAGCGGCTCGCCAAGTGCGCCCGCGTCAGGCCAAGCCGTAAAGGTGCGTCTCGAGGGCTGCGCCGAGGCCGCGCCCGCGGGGCCTTCACCGCTGACCCAGATCCACCTCCAGTCGCTCTCGCCGCTGCCGGGTGGTGGCGCCAAGGTCAACCTCTCCTCGCAGCCGTTCGAACTCCCGGTCTGTGGCCAAAACGGGGCAAGCGGCTCGACGGTCAGCACATATGAACCGATCAACCTGTGTGTCAGCCAGGGCGACTACGTAGCCTTCAACGAGGAGGGCGGGTTCGTTGAACACGTCTATCAGAGCGGCGTTCCTCTGCAGGTGCTGGGTTCGATGAAGCGCTCGACGCTCGACTCCTTCATCAGGAACGACGGCACCGGCAACGGCGCCAGCCTGTCCGCCCTTGACACCACCCCGTTGGACGGCTTCGCCGCCAACGAGAACGAGGAACTGATGCTGCAGGCGACGCTCGCCACGGGCCCCGATGCGACCCCCGCATGCGGTGGCACGAAGGGTGTCCCTCCTCCCCTTGCACCGATGAGGGTCAGTCCCCAGACGGATGGAGTCAACCACAGCGGCATCGTGTCCGTGGCCGTCTTCTGCCGGGTCAGTCCCGAATGCAAGGGAGTCGCGACCCTGAGCACGCATGCCGGGCTGGAGACCTACGGACACACAAACTTCAGCCTGCCTCCGGAGAGGACGATGCATCTGCCGATCCGGATCAGCTCGCAGCTCGTCAAGTTGATCCGCGGCAAACACGGTGTCTCGACCACGCTCACGGTGGCGCTGGGCAGCACGAAGGTCTCCCAGCTGATCACCCTGAAGATCTTCTAGCGACCGTCGGCGCGGGAAGCCCGGCGACAGGTAACCTCCGCCGCCGTGCGTGTTCTTCCGACCCGCTTGGCCGGCGTAGTGGTCATCGAGCCTGTCATCCACGGCGATGAGCGTGGCTTCTTCACCGAGACCTACCGGCAGGAATGGCACGCCGAGGCGGGTATCCCGGCCGAGGCCGAGTTCGTTCAGGAGAACCAGTCGCGCTCGGTGCGCGGAGTCGTGCGCGGCCTGCACTTCCATATCGGGCCGGGCGTGGCCAAGCTCGTGCGCTGCGCTCGCGGAAGGATCCTCGATGTCGCCGTGGACCTGCGCCGTGGCTCACCGACCCATGGGCAGTGGGAGGGGGTCGAGCTGGACGACGAGAGCATGCGCGAGCTGTACGTTCCGGTGGGCTTCGCCCATGGCTTCTGCGTGCTCAGCGATGTCGCCGACGTGCTCTACCGGCAGACCGCCTACTACGACCCGGCACTCGAGCGGGGTATCGCCTGGAACGACCCCGACGTGGGGATCCAGTGGCCGCTTCCGCCGGAGGAGATGATCGTCTCCGAGCGCGACACCGCGGCGCCGCGCCTGGCCGAGATCGCCGACGGCCTGCCCTTCCGCTACTGAGCTCTGACGCGCGGATTCAGCCGCTCCACTGCCACAGGTCAAGTTTCGAGGGCCGGTGCTCGACGGCGACGGCCGCGGCGGCGTTCGGGCCCACGTCCAGCTCTGCAGTCCACTGATCATGCACGAGCGACCTGTTTGACCCGTCGGCGAGCGCTGCCCCCCGGCACTTGATCGCCGCCTCGTGGGCGACCCAGGCGCGCAGGAACTCGCGCGTGCGCGTCTCGGGATCGAGAGCGCGCAGGCGCTCTGCCTCGGCGTGGCCCAGCACGCGGGCCGCGATCCCAATCTCATCGAACGGGCGGCGGGACGCCTCGACGTCGATGCCCACGGCAGCAGCCTGCGATACGGCATAGAGCGCTAGCTCGCCGGAGTGGGAGAGGTTGAACTGAAGAGTCCCAGCTTCGGCGGTCTTGAGCATCGGCTTGCCATGCTCGCCGAGCGAGAACTGAAGAGCGCGCGGATCCAGTCCCAGATAGCGCGCCAGCAGCGCCCGCAGGACGCCGCGGCCGCGCATCCAGCGCACACGGTCGCTGTCGCTCAGAAGGCGCTCGGCGCGCGCCAGCTCCTGCTCGCAGAGCAGCCGTCCGAGCTCGTCGTCCATGGCCAGCAGGTCGACACGCCAGATGTGCACCGCGTCCTTCTCCAGGTGTGGGTCGGAGGGCCCGGGCGACCACGAGCCGGGGGGGCCGGGCCTCCGCGATGGCCCGGACGGATGAGTGGCATGCATCGTGGGCGAATATAGGCGTCCCTGAGCAGCGACCGTTGAGGGGTCGCTCCCGGCCATCCGTTCCCTGGCATCCTTAACGCCGATGCGCCACCGTCTCGAGCGCCTGCGCGAACGCACCAACGGCTACACGGTCACCCCGCACCAGTACGAGTGGACGGCCTACGTGGCGCTGGGCGCGCTGACGCTCATCGTGCTGACCGGAGCCGCGGTGCGGCTGACGGGCTCGGGTCTCGGCTGCCCGACCTGGCCCAAGTGCTACGGGAACGTGTACCCACCGCTGAACACCCATGCGGTGATCGAGTTCTCAAACCGTCTGATCACAGTTCCGGTTTCGCTGGCCGCCGGATTGGCCTGGCTGTTCGCGCTCCGTCGCCGGCCCTACCGGCGCGACCTCGTTTGGCTCGGCGCGCTGCTCCCGCTGGGCGTCATCGGCCAGGCCGTGTTGGGCGGCTTCACCGTTCGGGGCGCGCTGGATTACGGCTGGGTGATGGGCCATTTCGCGCTCTCGATGCTGCTTCTGCTCGCCGCTGTGGTGCTCGCCTGGCGGGCGAGCCATGAACCGGAGGAGCTGCCGGTGGCCGGCTCCACCGATCGGACGCTCGTGTTGTCGGTGCGCGGTCTGACCGTGCTCGGTGCGATCACGATCTTCGCGGGTACCGCCGCGACCGCCGCCGGACCCCACGCGGGCGGCTCTCCGGGACAGAAGATCAATCGCCTCGACTTCGACGGTCGCGGAACGATGGACTTCGTGATCCACCGCCACGCCGAGATCGCGTTCGTGTTCAGCGTGGCCGCGGTGGTCATCTGGTGGCTGGCGCGACGGCGCTCGGCCGATGCGGTGATACGGCGGTCGCTGACGGTGCTGTGCGTGCTGGTGGCGCTCCAGGGGGCCGTGGGGCTCGATCAATACGAGACGCACCTGCCAACCGAGCTGGTGTGGGTGCACGTCGGGCTGGCCTGTGGCGCCTGGCTGGCGGCCCTCTGGGCCACATGCGCGGCCGGGCGCCTGGAGCCCCGTGGGAGCCGGATTTCCGCGGATCGTCGCCTGAAAGGCGATCTGGGAGCGCGAACGCCCGTCAAGTTCCCCGGAAATTAGGGCTTTCTCGGGCCATGGATGACGTGTTTGCGCGCTTCGTCGTCCTCACCAGCGGTTAGCCTGCTTGGAGCAACGACACACGAGAAGGGAGTGGTATGACCAAGAACGAGCTAGCTGAGCAGATCGCGGAGCGCAATGGACTGTCCGCCAGCCAGGCCCGGCAGGTGCTGGAGACAGCTATTGAGGTGATCTCCGGCGAGTTGGCCGCCGGGGGGGAGGTCGCGCTTGCCGGCTTTGGCAAGTTCGGCGTCAGCCACCGAGCAGCCCGCCAGGGACGCAACCCCTCGACGGGCGCAGCGATCAGCATCGCGGCGAGCAAAGCGGCGAAGTTCTCCGCCGCAAGCGCGTTGAAGAAGCGCCTGAACCCCTGACCCTGACACTGCGTACCAACGCCCAGAGGTCACCGGCCTGCGGAGGGGCGCGTGACCTCTGGGTGGATGCGCGGCGGGCCGCTCAGATCAGAGTCTGCCGGCCACCCCGCGGACCTGCTCGATAACACGCTCGACGTCCACCTCGGATAGACCGGGGTGCATGGGCAGGCTCAGGGCACTCGCTGCATGGCGTTCGGCTGCCGGGAAGTCGCCCGCCCGGAATCCATCGGCGCGAAATGCGCTGTTCAGGGGTGGGAGCGTCGCATAGTGCACGCCCGTGCCGACTCCGAACCGCGCGAGCCCCGCGGCCAGCGCGTCGCGACGAGCATGCCGGACTACGAAGAGATGCCATGAGGGCTCGCTGCCGGAGATCGCAGCGGGCAGCTCCAGAGACTCGATGCCGGCGAGCCCCTCGAGGTAGCGATCGGCGATCGACCTCCGTCGCGCGATCGCAGCCTGCAGGCGGCTGAGCATCACCCGCAGCAACGCGGCCTGCAGCTCGTCCAGGCGGGCATTGACTCCCTTGAGCTCCGCGTCCAGACGAGTGCGCCAGCCATACTCGCGCAGAACGCGGACCCGATCGGCAAGCTCGGGATCGGAGGTTGTGACGGCGCCCGCGTCGCCGATCGCGCCGAGGTTCTTGGTCGGGTAGAAACTGAAGGCGGCAAGGGCGCCGAGCGAACCAGCCTCCCTGCCGTCGAGGCGCGCGCCGTGGGCCTGGGCGGCGTCCTCGATCAGCGGGACCCCGGCCAGCGCGGCGACATCTCCGAGCGCGGCGACGTCGGCGGGCTGGCCGAAGAGGTGCACGGCCACGAGGGCTCGCGTGCGGGGACTGAGTGCGGCCTGGGCGAGTTCCGGATCCATTCCATTTCGAAGCGGCTCGATGTCGACGCCGACGGGCACGGCACCGATCTGGCTCACCGCCATCCAGGTCGCGACGGCCGTCATGGCCGGGACCAGCACCTCATCGCCCGGCCCGACGCCGGCCGAGCGCAGCGCCAGGGCGAGCGCGTCGGTGCCACTGCTCACACCAACTGCGTGGGCCGTGCCGCAGCGCTCCGCCCACTCCCGCTCGAAGCTCTCCACCTGCGCTCCGAGGATGTAGCGCCCGCTGTCAAGCACGGCCTCGAATGCCTCGACGAGCTCCGCGCGCGCGGGCTCGAGGCTGGCACGCGGATCGGCGAAGGGGAGAAGGCTCACTCGTCGCTTAGCCGGGCCGAGTGGGGCTCCAGGACTCCGCTGTCGACGCCGTAGACCGCCGGGTTGTAACGCTCGGAGGCCAGAACCAGGCACACGGCTCCCGGCGAAAAACGTCTCAACTGCCGCCACACGATGCCGGGCAGGTACAGCCCGACACCGGGGCGATCGAGGGTGACGGCGTCGCGTTCGCCCTCGAACTCCGTGACCACCTCAAAGCTGCCCGACAGAGCCACGAGGACCTCGTCGACACCGGTGCGTTCATGGCCCGCGCGCGACTTCCCGCTGGGAACGTCGTAGATATAGAAAACGCGACGGATCTCGAAGGGAATGTGAAGCCCCTCCTCGATGAACGTGAGCTTTCCCCGGTCGTCTGGGATCTCCGGAAGCTCCAGCAGGCGATGACGGGCCACGCGCGCATCCTAGAATGTCCGGCATGCCAGGCGCCGAGCAGCCGTTCGCGTACGAGCGTGCTCTGAGTGAACTGGGGAAAAGCGTCAGCGACCTTCGCGGACAGCTGACAACCACGCTGGAAGCGCTCGAGCTGATCCACGACGACGATCCGACCGCACGCCGCAGGCTCGCAGAGCTCCGTGGAGGCGTCGACTACGACGCGGCATTCACCGTCGCAGACCCTCTCGTCTCGATCGTGATTCCGACGTGGGACCGGGTGGAGACGCTGATCGGGCGCTCTGTCCCATCGGCGCTCGCTCAGACTCACGCGAACCTCGAGGTCATCGTCGTCGGAGACGCTTCGCCACCCCACGTCGCGGACGCGCTTGCACAGCTCGAGGACCCGCGCGTACGGTTTCACAACCTCACCATCCGCGGCCCCTACGACGAGGACAACTACCGCGCGTGGCTGGCCTCGGGAAGCCCTGGCTACAACGCCGGCGTGGCGATGGCGCGTGGCATGTGGATTGCGCCGCTCGGCGATGACGACGAGTTCAAGCCAAACCACGTCGAGACCCTGCTCGCCGAAGCGCGGGAGCGGCGCCTGGAGTTCGTCTACGGTCGCGGGCAAATGCTGACGCCCGACGGTGCTGAGATCTACCTGGGCGAGTTTCCTCCACGGCTCACGCAGGTCGGTCTGCAGTTCGCCATCTACCATTCCGGACTGCGCTTCATGGAGCTCGAGCTGGGGCACGCGCTGTTCGGCAAGCCCAACGACTGGGGGCTCGTTCACCGCATGATGCGCGTGGGCGTGCGCATGGGCATGGTCGATGAGGCGACCGTGATCTACAGGCCCTCGCTGCGTGCACAGGCAGCGCTGAGCGAGCGCGAGCTGGCGGCCGCGGAGGACAGGGATGACGTAATCCACGAGGTGGACTCGCCCGAGGAGCATCCGAGCGCGCGGGTGTCTGAGCTCGAGCACCAGCTGGATGACCAGCGCGCGCTTACCAACGAGCTGTACGGACGCCTGGAGGAGGTGCGTCGCTCCCGTAGCTGGAGGCTCACGGCTCCGTTGCGCAGGCTGAGAGGACGCGGAACCAGTTGAGCACGCCGGATGAGCTGAGCTCTCAGGCGGTCGTCGAAGGGGTGGTCGGCGACGGATGCCGGCTGGGTCACTTTGCGGTGATCGGACCGGACGCGCGGGTCGGAGACTCATGCCGGCTGGGAGCGCACAGCGTGGTTGGCCCTCGGGCGGTACTGGGTCGTGGCTGTGTGGTGCACGCGGGTGCGGTTATCGGAGATGACGTTGTGCTCGGCGAGGAGGTTGAGGTGTTCCCGAAGGCCGTCCTTGGACGCCACCCGAGCGGGGCGGGGGCAACCGCGCGCCCCTCCTCCACCGAGCAGACGCTGTCGATCGGCGCCGGATGCTCAATTGGCGCTCACGCCACGATCTACTACGGGGTCACAATCGGAGAAGACACGCTGGTCGGGGATGGAGCATCGATCCGCGAGGGCGCTCGGATCGGCCGGCGCTGCATCATCTCCCGGTGCGTGACGCTCAACTACGACGTGCTCATCGGCGACGACGTGAAGGTCATGGACAACACGCACATCACTGGGGGTATGGTCATCGGCGACGGCGCCTTCATCTCGGTGCAGGTGGGGACAACCAATGACAATGCCCCGACCGCGCCGGCGGACGATGGACAACGCCTCGCCGCGCCGGTGATCGGGGCGCGAGCCGTCGTGGCCGCGGGCGCCACGCTGCTGCCCGGAGTCGTCATCGGCGAGGACGCCGTCGTGGCCGCGGGAGCGGTCGTCACGCGAGACGTGCCCTCGGGCGCAACCGTGATGGGCACTCCCGCCCGGGTCCGCTGACACCCTCTCTGGGTCGCGCGCTGCAGCAATCCTTACGAGCTCATAACTCGTCGTTAAGGGAGGTGGCGGAGGCTTACTCCCGAACCCCCTTCTGAACTCCGGTGGTGATCTCGTGACTACAACAACCCATCCCCCACAGCTTCGACCGGCGCTCCCAGCGCGCTATGGCTCGCTCGCGAGCTTCTATGCCGCCGACCCCCGCCGCGTCGGCTCGCGCGAGCTGGACATCGGCTTGTGGTGGCGTGAGCGAGCCGACGGGCCATTGCATCGTGCCGCCTGGGTCAGCGACACCGGCGAGCTGTACCTCGTGCGTCTCGGACCGCTCGAGGAGGGCGGCGGCGAGGTGGAGGTGCTGGCGACCGTGCCCCAACACGTTTGGCTCGAGACCCTGCTTGACGGCTGGCGCGAGCAGTGCGGCGGCCCCCGCTCGCTCGCATGGCTGCGCGAGCGAGTACAGAGCCCCGGCGCGCGCTCAACCGCGCTGGTCGCAGAGCGGCTTGCGCATCAGATAGTGCGGGCCGACCATCGCGATCTCAAACACGTCGCCGTCGACCGCGAAGCCCGCACGTTCGTAGAGCGTTCGCGCTCGCACCCGAGCGTTGCACCATAGCCTCGCACCCGCGTGATCGCGGGCATGCTCCTCGCAACGCGCCAGTAGCACGCTACCGATTCCGCCGCCCCGCAGCTCGGCGCTCGTGGCCATCCCGCGGATTCGCCAGTCGCCCGCGTGCGGATCGCGGGGATAGGGCTCGCGCATGACGCTCGCCACGCCGACGATCCGCCCCGCCATCGCAACCGCGGCGTGCAGGGTGTCGGGCTCCTCGTCTCCCGGGAAGATCAGCTGCTCGCGCGGCTGTCCCGGCCGGAGCACCTCGGCTCGCAACGGCCTGACGGCCTCGGCGCCCACGGCCGTGGTTTGCATTCGCCCGGTTCTAGGTCTGCGCCAGAGCGCCCACAGGCACGGCGCTGGATGCGGTGTGTCTGTCGACGAACTCGCTGATGATTCGCGACAGCAGCCTCGTGTCGTCCCACATCGGTACGTGGCCGCAATCGGGGAGTGTGCGCCACGCGATACCGGGTATTTCGCGGCGCAGGCGCGGCGCGTGAAGCTCTGCCGGCAGCACCCGGTCGAACTGCGGTGAGGCAAGCAGCACCGGGGCGGTGATGCTGCCGAGGTCTCGCAGCGACAGGTCACGGTCGGCGCGCAACGCGTCGAGCACCCGGTCGATGACCGTGCAGCCCAGAGACGTGCGTGCGAGATCGACGGCGTCCGCGGGGGCCACGAGCTCGCCGTGGCGCATGATGTCGCGCAGCGCCAGGTGCCGGGGCCCCGGCCGGCGCATGATTAGGGGCAGGCCCGGCGCGCCGATCCGGGTGGTGCGGATCTGGCGCGCGAAGAAGCGACCGATCCGTGGCCCCTCGCCATCGCCATCCGTGGCGCCCCCGGCGGGTGCGATCGCGACGACCGAGCGCGCCCGGCCGCGCTTGGCGAGCTCGAGCGCGAGTGCGCCGCCCATCGAGTTGCCGACAATGTGTGCGGTGTCCACGCCGAGCTCGTCGAGCTGGCTTTCAAAGACGTCGGTGGCACCGGCGTAGTCGATCGAGCTGCTGAGCGGATAGGCCGGCCCGCCGTAATGGCCGGGGAGCGTCGGCGCGATCACTTCGTAGCGGGCAACCAGCTCGCCCAGCAGAGGACTCCAATGCCGCCACGTGCCGGTGAAGCCGTGCAGCAGAAGCAGCGGCTCGCCGGTGCCGGCGCGATACAGGGCGGGCGAGATCTCGGACACTGATGTCCAGACTAGCGAGCGCTGCCGGCGCTAGAGGACGAAGGGAATCAGCATCTTCGTGTTGATTCGGTACGCCGGATAGGCGTTAGGGAATGTCGCGGTGAGGTTCTTCTCCTCAACAGATGCCGAGTAGTAGAAGTATCCGCCGAGGACCGCGACGATGATCAGGCCGCCCAGGTTGCTCGCCAGCGCGGTCCCGAGCAGCGCGGCCAGCAGTCCCGAGTAGATCGGGTGGCGGACGAATCGGTAGGGCCCGGAGGTGACGAGCTCAGGTTCGGCCTTCTGGGTCATCGGCATCCCCCAGTTGCGCCCGAGACATACGCGAGCCCAGATCGCCAGCGCGACCCCGGATGCGAACACCACGGCCCCGATCGCTCCGAGGACGGGGCTGTGCACGGCGAGGCTCCCGCCGCGGAACGCGCGGAGAATCAGAATCACCGCCAGGGCGCTCAGGCCGTTGAGCGGGACCCGGCGTCTGCTGGCTCTGCCCTCCTTCACGCCGAAGGCGGACGCAAGCCAGTAGACCCAGAAGATGATCCAGGCGATGGCGATGGCGATCTGGAGCGCGTGCATGTCGTCCTCTGCTCGTGCGGCTCACACCATGATCCTCCCGCCGGCGACGTCGAGCGTCACGCCGGTTATCCAGGAGGAGGCCGAGGATGCGAGAAAGAGCGAGGCGGTGGCGATGTCCTCGGGCTGGCCGAGGCGTCCGAGGGGAAATGCGCTCGCCAGGGCCTTCCTGTCGTCTTCTGAGACCCAGGTGCGCATCTTGTCGTTCTCCACTGCCGACGGGGCGAGGCAGTTGACGCGAATGCCGTCCTTGGCGAACTCGCTGGCCAGGTGGCGAGAGAATGCGATCACTCCGGCCTTCGCGGCGGCGTAAGCGGCCGAGGACTTGGCGGGTTGGCGAGCCGCGGCCGAGGACATCGTGATGATCACCCCGGACTGTTGGGTGAGCATTGTGGGGAGGAATGTCGAGACCGTGAGAAAGGTCGAGGTGAGGTCGCTCTCGATGACCTCGCGCCAGTGCCCGGCCGTCTCGGTGTTGGTGGGGACGGGCATGCCGTTGCCGCCGGCGAATGTGGCGAGGATGTCGACGGGGCCAAGCCGCTCCTCAACGGTCCGGGAGAGGGCTTTGAGGTCGTCCTCGTCGGTGCAGTCGGCTCGTACCCCGAGCGCCGTTGCACCCTGGCCCGAAATCGCGTCGACGGTGGCGGTGATCGCCGCGCGGTCACGACCTACGACCGCGACCGCGCTGCCGTTGGCCGCGAGCGCACCCGCGGTAGCGGCTCCGATACCGCGAGATCCCCCGGTGATGACGGCGACCTTGCCGGCCAGGTCCGGGTACCTGACGGTGCTGGTCTCAGGATCGGTGCTTGTGCGGGTCATCGGCTTCGATCGGCTTTCCCTCTGGTATTCTTTGATCAGACAGCCTGTCTGATTGAAGCAGAGAGCGGCAGCGTATGTCAAGCGCGATGAGTCCCCGCCCTTATCAACTCGGTAAACGCCAGGAGCAGATCGACGAGAGTCGCCGGCGCGTCATCGACGCCGCGCGGTCTCTCCTCGCAGAGGCAGACAACTACACAGCCTTCACCGTCGACGCCGTTGCCAGGAGAGCCGACGTTGCCCGCGCCACGATCTACTACCAGTTCGATTCGAAGACCGGGCTGCTCGAGGCGCTCTGCGATGCCCTCGCCGAGGCTGGTCAGCTATCCGAGCTCTCCGCCGCGTTCACCAATCCCGATCCGTCAGAGGCCCTGCGCAGCTTCGTCGCGAGCTTCGGTCAGTTCTGGGCCGTCGACCGCCTCGTCATGCGCCGCCTGCGAGCCCTCGCGGCACTCGACCCGGAGGTCGGGGCCGTCATCTCCGCGCGCGACGAACGACGCCGAACGGGGCTTGGGGTGTTGGCCCGTCGCCTCGGCGAGCAGGGCTTGACCGCCGTCGAGCCCGAACGAGCCGTATCTCTGCTCTTCGCTCTCACCAGCTTTGAGACGTTCGACGCATTGGCTGACCCCGAGCAGGAGCTCACCGATGTCGTTCGCGACGTCCTCGAGCTTGCCGAAGCGTCGCTGCTGCTGCCGGTGAGCGCGAGCGAGCCGCTGCGCAGCACAAAGATCGGCGCGGCGAGCGGCCGCTCGCGCCGAAGTCCACATGACAACCTGAGAAGGAGAACCGCATGAGAACGTTTGATGATCGTGCCGCTTGGAGCGGTGACCGCCGGCCGGATCTCCGGGTGACCGACGCTTCGCGCGAGCGCGCCGCGAGCGTTCTCAATCAGGCGTTGGCGGAAGGCTCGCTCACGGTCGAGGAGGCAGAGCTTCGCCTCACGACGGCCTACGCGGCGAGACACGAGCGAGAGCTCGACGCTGTCTTGGCGGATCTACCGCAGCATCGAAGCACCTCGCCACGTTCCCGTGTGGCCTCCGCACGACGCCTGGCCTCACACGGATCGCTGTTGCTCGTTGTCGCCGTGAGCGCGATCGTGGCGATCGCGGTTGCCGGGCGGGGTGCGCATGCCCCATGGCCGTTGTGGCCGCTCGCGTTTGTCTCCCTGAGGGCGTACTGGTGGCGGCGTAGGCACGCTCGCAGTTGGTCGCAATCCCGCTGACGAATCCACCAAGCCGAACGACGAGGAACGTGCGAGTTCCTTAGGTTGTGCTCAAGAAGGGTCGAGCTGAACTCATATGGACGGGTTTATCCTCGGGCGCCTGTCGCGATCAACTGGGCTGGGACGAACTGCGTCCCGAGCGCTCGCTTATGGCTTCGCCGTGCTGTTGGTGATCCTGGCGATCGCCGCGGCCAACGCCATTTTTGGCCTCGGCGGCAAGGACCTCGAGCTGGTGATCCGTGAATGGCTCTCCTCGGTGGTCTACATCGTGGTGGCTGCGATCGTTGCGCTCCGTGCACTCACGGGCAGGACGCACCGGCGCTCGTGGGCATTGTTTGCGACGGGTCTCTCGCTGTACGCGTTGGGAAACGTGCTGTGGTCGTTCTGGATCGGGAACCTCCCGAACCCGCCGATCCCCTCGATCAGCGACGGGCTGTGGCTCGCGCTGTACCCGCTCAGCTACGCCGGCATCGTGGGATTCGCGCGTCTGCGCGGGCAGCGGCGGCTACCGGCCGGAGTGTGGCTGGACGGCCTCATTGCCGGGGCTGGACTTGCGGCCCTGGGGGCAGCGCTCGTGTTCCGCCCGATCCTCGCCTCGGCGTCGGGCAGTACCCTGGCGGTCGCGACGGAGCTCGCCTACCCGATCGGCGATTTGCTGCTCGCGGCCCTGGTCGTCGGCGTGCTCGCGCTGCGCGGCTGGCGCATCAACCGAACCTGGGGCCTGCTGGGCGGCGGCTTTGTCTTGCTCGCCGTGGCCGACTGCATGTACGCCGCGCAGGTCGCCGGCGGCGCCAGTCAGCCCAGCAGCCTGACCAACCTCTTCTACATCCTCTCGGTCATCTTGCTGGCCTTTGCGGCCTGGCAGCAGGAGACGGACCCCCAGCAGGAGGCAGACAGCCAGCAGGAGCGACACCTCCAAGGCTGGTCGGTGCTGCTTGTGCCGGCCGGCTTCACGCTCGTTGCCCTTGGATTGCTCCTGTCTGACCAAGTGCGGAGGCTCGACCCGCTCACGTTCTGGCTGGCGGGCCTCACCCTGTCGGCGGCGATCGTGCGCATGGGCCTCGCTTTCAGGGACATCAGGGGCCTGGCCGAGGCTCGCCATCAGGCGGCCACCGACGATCTGACATCGCTCCCCAACCGGCGACTGTTCATGCGGCGAACCGGCGAAGCGATCTCAGCCGGCCATCTCAGCGACGGCGGCGTGTCGGTGTTGATGTTGGACCTGGATAACTTCAAGGAGCTGAACAACACGCTGGGGCACAGTGCCGGTGACGCATTGCTGTGCCTGGTCGGGCCGCGTCTGGAAGAGGTGCTGCGGCCGACGGACACGCTGGCGCGCCTCGGCGGCGACGAGTTCGCAATCCTGCTCGAGCCTCAGCGCGATGAGAAGGACATCATCGGGCTTGCAGAAGAGCTTCTGCAAGCGCTGCGCAGCCCATTCGAAGTGCGCGGGCTCGCGCTGCGTCTCACGGCAAGCCTCGGCATCGCATCGTTCCCCGCGCAGGCAAGCGATCTCGACGAGCTGCTCAAGTGCGCCGACGTCGCCATGTACCAGGCCAAGGCGGCGCAGAGCGGATACGCGTTCTACTCGCGCGAGCGCGACACCAACTCTCGCGAACGATTGGGTCTCGCCGGTGAGCTCGCCGCCGCGATTGAGCACGACGGCATCGAGGTTCACTTCCAGCCGATCGCCGGCGCTCGCTCACGCCGGATCACGGCCGTCGAGGCGCTCGTACGCTTGCGCCGCGCTGATGGCAGTCTGGTCCCGCCGCTCACGTTCCTGGCCGCGGCCGAGCACGCGGGGCTGTCCAGGGCGCTCACGCGGAAGGTGCTCGGGCTTGCGCTCGACCAGCTGTCTGAGTGGCGAAACGCTGGATACGACCTTCACGTCGCCGTCAATACGACGGTGGCCGACCTGCTCGATGTCGCTTTCCCGCGCGAGGTCCTCGAGGCGCTCACGGCCCGCAAGCTGTCACCTGAGGCACTGGTTCTCGAGATCACCGAGAGCTCGGTCCTGTCGGACCCCCGGCGGATCGGGGACGTGCTCGCGCAGCTGCGCGAGTTCGGAATCGGGCTGTCGCTGGACGATTTTGGCACCGGTTACTCCTCGCTAACGCACCTGCAGTCGCTGCCCGTCGGAGAGGTCAAGCTCGATCGCTCCTTCATCGCCCGGATGTGCACCGACACGAGAGATGCCGCGATCGTGCACGCGATGATCCAGCTCGCGCACACGCTGGGAATCCGCGTCGTGGCCGAGGGGCTGGAGGATGAGCAGACGTGGCAGGCGCTTGACGGCTTGGACTGCGATCTCGTCCAGGGCTACATCCTCAGTCGACCGGTTCCGGGAGCGGAGCTCGAGCAGCAGCTGAACGCCCAGGCGGTGCAGATAAAGGGGAACTCGACCCTACGCATCACCGAGGGCTGGCGGCAATACAAGCCCAAGGTGAGGCACCAGCCTCTTTAGCCACAGCCTCGCTCAGCCGCAGCCGGTGTTGTTGCCGCAGCTGGAGCACGTGTAACAGGAGCCGGTGCGCTGCATCATGCCTCCACACTGTCCGCAGGCGGGCCCGAGGTCGAGGCCCTGCATCACGACGGGGATCACTGGCGGCGTGTCGGTGAGCGCGGTGGTCGGTGCGCTCGTGCCGCCGTTGCCGCCGTTGCCTGTGGATCCGTGGGGCGTGTCAGCCGGCTCGCCGTCCTCCTCATTGACCGGGCCCGCCGTGTCAGACACGCTGACGGACTGCACGGCCTCCTGGGCGGCCTTGCGGGCGCGCACCTCGGGCGTGAGGATTCCCAGGTCCTCCTGGGCGTCGACGTCGAGGAAGCGCGAGGCCAGCCAGCGCATGATGTAGTCGGGCATCGACTTCGCGAACGGGATCTCCGGGTTGCCGGTGATGCCCTCGGGCTCGAAGCGCATGTAGCTGAACTTGCGCACCAGCGTCTCGAGCGGCACGCCGTACTGCAGCGCGATCGAGATCGCCGTGGCAAACGAGTTCATCATCCCGCGCAGCGTCGAGCCCTCCTTGCCGATGTCGGTGAGGAAGATCTCGCCGATGCTGCCGTCCTCATACATGCCGGCCGTGATGTAGCCCTCGTGGCCACCGATCGAGAACTTGTGCGTGATCGACTGGCGCTCGCGCGGCATCCGCTTGCGCCGCGGTCCCACCTCCGCCAGCGCCTTGCTGACAGCCTGCTCGACGATCTCGTCAACATCGGCGGGCGTCGCCACTCCCTGCTGCGCATCCGTGCGCAGCGCCTGCGCGGTCTTCGAGCCGTCGCGGTAGATCGCAAGCGCCTTGATGCCGAGGCGCCAGGCCTGCGTGTAGGCGTCGGCGATGTCCTCGACCGTCGCCTCCTGGGGCAGGTTCACAGTCTTGCTGATGGCCCCCGAGATGAACGGCTGCACGGCGCCCATCATCTTGATGTGGCCCATGTGCGAGATCGCCCGCGCGCCCACGGCGACATCGAACACCGGCAGGTGCTCCTCCTTCAGGCCCGGCGCGCCGACGATCGTGCCGTGCTCCGCGAGGTGGGCCTCGATCTGCTCGACCTGCTGCTCTGAGTAGCCGAGTGTCTGCAGGGCCAGCGGGACGGTGCGGTTGACGATTGTCATCTGCCCGCCGCCGACGAGCTCCTTGAACTTGACGAGCGAGAAGTCCGGCTCCACACCGGTCGTGTCGCAGTCCATCAGGAAGGAGATCGTGCCGGTGGGGGCGAGCACCGTTGCCTGGGCGTTTCGGTAGCCGTGACGATCGCCCAGCTCCACCGCCTCATTCCACGAGCGCCTGGCTGCCATCAAGAGCTCCCGGTCGGCGCTGTCCTCCTCGGGGATCACGTAGGAGGAGTCGCGGTGCATGCGCATCACGTTGTTGTGCGCCTCGCGGTTCTCCTGGTAGTGCTCGTATGGCCCGAGCGCCGCGGCCACCTCGGCGGAGCGACGGTAGGCACGGCCCGTCATCAGCGCTGTGATCGCCGCTGCCGTCTCGCGTCCGGCGTCTGAGTCGTAGGGCACCCCGTTGCTCATCAGGTAGGCCCCGAGGTTGGCGTAACCGAGACCGAGCTGGCGGAACGCACGCGCGTTGACGCCGATCTCCTCGGTCGGGTAGCTGGAGGGGGAGACCACGATCTCCTGCGCCAGCAGCACCACGTCAACGGCGTGCTCGAAGGACTCCACATCGAGCGTCCCGTCCTCGCGGCGGAACTTCATCAGGTTCAGCGACGCCAGGTTGCAGGCGGAGTTGTCGACGTGCATGTACTCACTGCACGGGTTGGAAGCATTGATCCGCCCGCTGTTAGGAGAGGTGTGCCAGCGGTTGATCGTCGTGTCGTACTGCATGCCCGGATCCGCGCAGCGATACGCCGCCTCGGAGAGCTCTCTCATCAGCTCGCGGGCCGAAACGGTCTCCACGGTCTCGCCGGTCGAGCGGGCGACGAGTTGCCACTCGCGGTCCTCCTCGACGGCCTGCATGAACTCGTCGGTGACGCGCACCGAGTTGTTGGCGTTCTGGTACTGGATCGACTTGAACCCGTCGCCGTCGATCGACATGTCAAAGCCCGCGTCACGCAGCGCCGCCGCCTTGTCCTCCTCCTTGGCCTTGCACCAGATGAACTCGCGGATGTCCGGGTGGTCGACGTCCAGCACGACCATCTTGGCCGCGCGCCGTGTCTTGCCACCGGACTTGATCGTTCCGGCCCATGAGTCGGCGCCGCGCATGAACGACACGGGCCCCGAGGCGGTGCCGCCCTTGGCCAGCGGCTCCATCGAGCCGCGGATGTTCGAGAGGTTGATCCCCGAGCCCGATCCGCCCCTGAAGATCATCCCCTCCTTGGTGTTCCAGTCGAGGATCGACTCCATCGTGTCCTCCACGGAGAGGATGAAGCAGTTGTGGACGGCGACGTTGTTGGAGAGGTACTCACCCGACTCGGTCTGGATGTCGTAGACCTCCATCTCGCCGAGGTCGTCGATGGCGACGATGTCGATCTCGATCGGCTCGGTCGAGACCGGGATGTCAAGCTCCGGCAAGTCGGCAGTGGCTCCAACCAGTACCGGCTCGCGAACGACGGCACCGTGCGGATGCAGATGCATACGCATGCCGACCTCGAGCTGGTCGACCCTCAGCCAGGACGGCTCAGTGCGACGCTCGGCGACAGCCTTGACTACGTGGTCGCGCGTGGCTTCCACAAAACTCCCGTTGCGTAGACGTACTCGGAACACACGCTTGCGGCCGTTTGCCTTGGTGGCCACGACCGGGGTAACGCCGTTGGCGTCGTAGACCTCGAAGCCGACCTGGTCGCCCTCGACGAGCTCTCCGATCGGGACCATGCCCTGGGGGGTTGAGACGAGCGCGTGAAAGGGCTGGCAGGCGCTGCACTGCGGTGACTCCTCAAATCCCACGTTGAACCAAACCGGCGAGTTGAACGCGGCCATCTGATGCAGCAAAATGTGCGTGAGCTCGTGCTCGAACGCCTCGGCGTCCTGCGCGCTTGCGAAGTAGCCGCGGTCGCGGCCCCAGCCGGCGATGGTGCCGGCGACGCGGCCGATCATCTGCTTGACGGAGCGCTCGCGCGCGGGGTGGCCGATCTGTCCGCGGAAGTACTTCTGAGCGACGATGTTGGTGGCGTTCTGCGACCAGCTGGTGGGGAACTCGACGTCCTTCTGCTCGAACGCAACGCGGTCGCCGTGGCCGATGCGCGCGTCGCGGAGCTCCCACTCGACGGCGTCGAACGGGTGCACGCCGGGGGAGGTGAAGAAGCGGCTGATGGAGAGCGCGTCGCCGGGCGTCGTCTGCTGGGGCGCCGTCTGGGGGGAGGTGGTTTGGGGAGCTTGATTCATCGGCATTCCTTTTCTGCTGGGCCGGCGTCGCGGACGCCTAGTCGGAGCGGTTGTCGGGGCCGGACATCGTCCCGCTCGGGGCGGACGGAATGAAGCGGGCAAAACGGCTCAGCAGGGGCTTCTCTGGACCTTCAATTTTAGAAGAAAATGCTCCCGCTCTCAGCGGCCCAAGCGGAACCAATCCGTGAATTCCGCCCACGTTGCGGAGGCGTGCGTGCCGGCCTCGGCCATCGAGTGGCGCAGCGCGAGCAGCCACTGCGGTTCGAAGGCGCGGTGCCTTGAGATGCCCCACGCAGCCAAGCCGAGAAGGATCACCACCGCGAGCACAGCGATGGCGATGGCGCCTCCGGAGAGGCTCGTGGTGTGGGTGGACAGGGCCAGCATGCCAGTGCCCATGCTAACCCGGCTCAGGCGGCGCCTGCAGCACGTCGGCGACGGCCGCGAGCGCATCGCGCAACACGTCCTCCGGTGGCTGCGCGGCGTCGATCGTGCGGATCCGCTCGGGCTCGGCGCGAGCGAGCTCGTCGTAGGCGACGGCGATCGTGGCGAAGAAGTCCTCGCCCTCGCGCTCCAGGCGATCGGGCTCGGAGGCGCGGTGCTGCTGGCGCCGGCGCCCGGCGGCGGGAGAGATGCGCAGCAGCAGCGTGCGGTCGGGCTCCAGCGCGCCGGTGGCGAAGCGGTTGATGGCTCGCACCTCCTGCACGCCCAGCCCACGCCCAGCGCCCTGGTAGGCCAGCGAGGAGTCGACGAAGCGGTCGAGCAGCACGACGATGCCCCGCGCGAGCAGCGGTTCGAGGCGCTCGTGCACGAGCTGCGCACGCGCGGCGGCGTAGAGCAGTGCCTCGGTGCGCGGCGAGACGGTGAGCGCCGGGTCTTTGACGAGCGCGCGGATGCGCTCGGAGGTATCCACGCCGCCGGGCTCGCGCAGCAGCTCGACCGCCCAGCCGCGTTCTCCGATCTCCGCCGCGAGGCTCTCCGCGAGCGTGGACTTGCCGGCGCCGTCCAGCCCCTCGATGGTTATCAGCCGCCCGCGGGGCACCCGGGCACCGTACCGGCTCCTCAACAGCCGCACCCCCTCGGGGCAGCGCCTCTAGGATGGCCGTCGTGACGGTCGCCGATCCCATCGCCACGCTGCCGGGCATCGACGCGCATCCGCACGCTCGGGCGGTGCTGCTTGCAGGCCTTCCTCCGCACGGCCATCCATCTCATGCCTATCTCTTTCACGGCCCGCCGGGCACTGGCAAGCGCACGATTGCACGCGCGTTCGCCACCGCGCTGCTCGCCGACGGCGCCGAGGATCCGGGGCGCGTGGCCGAGCGGATCGCCCGCGGATCGCACCCGGACCTGACGTGGGTGAGCCCCTCGGGCGCCTCGGAAATGCTGGTGAGCGACATCGAGGAGCCGGTCGTGGCGGCGGCCACGCGCACGCCGTTTGAATCCTCGCGGCGGGTGTTCGTGATCGAGGGCGTGCACGCGATGAACGAGCAGGCGGCCAACCGCATGCTGAAGACGCTCGAGGAGCCGCCCGCGTTCGTGCATCTGCTGCTGTTGAGCGACCGCCGCGAGGATGTGCTCGCGACGGTGGCCTCGCGCTGCCAGCAGGTGCGCTTCGATCCGCTGCCGCCGGCGCGCATTGCCGAGGGTCTGGCGGGCGTGGAGCCGGAGCGTGCGCGCGCGTGCGCGGCGCTCGCGCTCGGCGATGCGCAGCTGGCCGCACGGCTGGCGGGCGGGGAGGGCGAAGCGCTGCGCGCCGGCGCCGAGGCGTTCGTGCGCGGCGCGCTGGCCGGTGAGACGGAGCGGCGGCCGTGGATGGCGCTGCTGGATGCGGCGAAGGGGGCGGGTGCCGCGGCCGGCGAGCGCGAGCAGGAGCGCACGGCGTCCGAGCTCGAGCTGCTGCCGAGCAGGGAGCGAAAGCGCCACGAACGCGAAGCGACGGAGGCCAGGCGGCGGGGTGAACGGCGCGTGCGCACGCGCACGCTGGATCTCGCGTTGCGCCTGGGCGAGCTGTGGCTGCGCGACCTGCTGTGCATCTGCGAGGGCGCCGCCGAGCTCATCTACGCCGTCGATCGCCGCGCAGAGCTCGAACAGGACGCGCGCGAGCTGCACGGCCAAGGTGGGCGCGTGGCCCGCGGCATCGAGCTCGTGGCCGAGACGCGGCTGGCGCTGCCCTTGAACGTCTCTGAAGAGCTGGCGCTTGAGGCGCTGGCCTACCGGCTCCAGGCTCTGCTGGGCACCTGAGCGCTGCTAGGCCGCTGAGGCGATCGGCCCGAGGTTGGGCTCGAGGCCATAGGTATCAAAGGCGAGGAAGCGCGAGAACAGGCGATTCTCAGGCCCGTGGAAGTCGGCGGAGCCGGTGGTGAGCAGGCCGAGCTGCGCGCAGCGCTCGGCCAGCAGCTCGGTCTGCTCGCGCGTGTGCGTCACGTAGAAGGCCTCCACGCCGTCGATGCCGAGCGCGCGGAAGCGCTCGATGCTCGCGAGCACCTCGGGCGGCTCGGAGAGGTCCCAGAAGGGGTGCGCCCACACGGCGACGCCGCCGGCGTCGTGAATGGCCTGCACGGCCTCGGCGATGGTGGGCGTCTCGCGCAGGCGGAAGGCCGGACGGCCCTCGATCAGGTAGCCGCGGATGAAGGAGCCGACCTCGTCAATGTTCTCCTGCGCAAGGCGCGAGGCGTTGGCCGGGGAGGCGAGCGCGGCCTCGGCAAGGTGGGGGCGGCCGATCGGCTGTCCGGCGGCGACGCGCGCGTCGAGCTGCGCTTCGTCCAGCTCGAGGCCCTGCTCGCGCAGGGCGGCGGCCATGCGCAGCGTGCGTCGCTCGCGGTCGCCGAGGAAGTGGCTGAGCCGCTCGCTGAGCTGAGCGCCGGTGTGGTCGATGGCGTAGCCGAGGATGTGCAGTTCGCGTGCGCTCGGCGCGCCCTCGTCCACCGAGGAGATCTCAACGGCCGAGACCACGCGCACGCCGTGGCGCCTACCGGCGGCCTGCGCCTCGGATACTCCGCTGACGGTGTCGTGGTCTGACAGCGCGAGCAGCTCGACGCCGGCGGATGCGGCGCGCTGGACGACCTCGGCGGGCTCGAGCACGCCGTCGGAGTGCGTGGAGTGCGACTGCAGGTCGAAACGCAGGGGCATACGCAGGAACGTATGCGATCGCGCTCAGGTGAGCGTTGGACCCTGCGTCGGACCCTGGTTGAAGGCGTCGCTGGAGATGGCCAGCAGGCGCGTGACGTGGCGGGCGAGCGAGTCGCGCAGGGCGCACACGGCGATGTAGTAGAGGCGGGCCTCCCGGGACAGCGCCGGCTCAGCAGAGGCGAGCGCGGCGTCGAGCTCGGCGCGTGCGGCTTCGGTGTCGGCGGCTCGCTGTGAGGCCTCGATCCAGAGGACCTCCAGGTATGCGAGCGCGGCTCCGAGCTCCTCCTCGGCGAGGGCGTCGCGCTGCTGGAGCTGGCGCAGCACGGGCAACAGCTCATGGTGAAGCCAGCCCTGCTCCGCGTGGGCGCGCAGCAGCAGACAGACGTCAGAGAGAGCTTTGGAGTCGGGTTCGCTTGTCATGGTTGGCATCGGGTCCACCGCGGGGGCTGAGGGAGGGAGGGAGGGGGGAGGGCGTGGGGTCGGGGAGCCGTCGGAGGACTCACTTCTGGCTTCGACTGGCCGATGTCCAGGCTTTAGAATTTGCGGTCAGTCTCCACGCCTCTTGCGAGAACGTGACTTACGGCTCAAGTAGCGCTCCTCGATGTACCGATGAGGAAGGAGGCATGCACATAGCGAGCTCCGATCCGACCGGTCGCACCGCCGGACAGTATGCGCGAGCGACCGTGCTGCGTTTGAGTTTGGTGACGCTTGTGATCCTGGGGCTGCTGGCCGTGCTGACGGCGCTCCTGGGAAGGGTATCCGGGCTTCACAGCCTGTTGTTCCTGGCCTCGGAGATCGGGCTGCTGATCAGCATCTTCGTAATCTCCCGCTACGTGCTGCCGCTCCTGAAGCGCCGCGACAGGGGCGCGACCGGGGAGGAATACGTTGGCGGGCTGCTCGACGGGCTGGCGGGCGGGCAATGGCGGGTGATGCACGACGTCACGTTCGGCCGCGGCAACGTGGACCACGTGCTGGTGGGACCGGCGGGTGTGTTCACCGTGGAGACGAAGAGCCATCCCGGGCCCGTTTACGTGCGACGGGTTCACGGTCGCACGCTCGGCCAGGCGCAGGCGCAGCGCCGCGCGATCGAGGAGGTCACGGGCGTGAGCGTGGAGCCGCTGCTGGTGTTCAGTCGCGCGTGGGTCGACAAGCCGATGGCGCGCAGGATGGGCGTGCGAATCATCCCCGCGCGCATGCTCGGCGGATATCTCGCGAGGGCCAATCAGACGAGGCTGTCGGCGGAGGAGATCGAGCAGGTGAACGGCCGGCTTGAGGCGGCACTGCGCAAGCATGCGGCCCACGGGCGGCACGGCCCCGCGCGATGGCCCGCGTCCCAGCCCGCGGCGGATGATCGTCCCTCGTTGATCGGCTAGACCTGGCCCGCGAGCGGGCGGTGAGTAGCCTGTAGGGATGGCGAGCGTGGCGGCGAGTGGCTCGATGAAGCGCACCGGTGCCGGAACGGTGCCCGCGCTCACGAGCGCTCCGCGACTTCCCCCGGGCCCGAGGGTGCCGGCGGTGGTGCAGACGGCGGCCTGGGCGGTGGCGCCGACGTGGGTGATGGATCAGTGCGCGAAACGGCTGGGCGAGGCGTTCACGCTGACGCTTGCGCCGAGTGGCATCCAGCTGGTGGTGATCAGCGACCCGGAGGCGGTGAAGACGGTGTTCACGGCGCCGCCGGAAACGGTGCCGTCGGGCGTGGGCAGCTCGCCGATCGCATCGATCATGGGGCCGAGCTCGGTGATCGTGCTGACGGGGCCGGAGCACATGCGCCAGCGCAAGCTCCTGCTGCCGCCGTTTCACGGCGAGCGGATGCGCGAGTACGAGGACGTGATCGTGAGCGCCACCAGGCGCGACATGGCCGGCTGGCCGATGGGCACGTCGATGCGGCTGCAGGAGCGCACGCGGCGGATCACGCTGGAGGTGATCCTGCGAGCGGTGTTCGGCGTGGAGGCCGAGCGCATGGAGGCGCTGCGGCAGGCGATCGGCGAGTTGATGGAGCCGCTGAACCCGCTGGCGATGGTGCTGCTGTCGCTGCGCAGCCCGAGCGATGAGCGTCCCACGGGGGCGATCGGTCGCGCGCTCGATCGCCTTGACGCGGTGATCTTCGAGGAGCTCGAAAGGCGGCGCTCGCAGGCGGACCTGGCCGAGCGCAGCGACATCCTCTCGCTGCTGATGCAGGCGCGCGACGAGGACGGGCAGGCGATGACCGACGGGGAGCTGCGCGACGAGCTTGTGACGCTGCTGCTCGCGGGGCATGAGACCACGGCGACGTCGGTGGCGTGGGCGATCGAGCGGCTGATCCGGCACCCCGAGAAGCTGCGGCGGCTCGTGGCGGAGATCGACGCGCTGAAGCAGGGCGGCGGCGAGGAGTACATGGCGGCGGTCGTCTCGGAGACGCTGCGCGTGAGGCCCGTGGTGCCGGTCGTGGTGAGGGTGCTCCAGCAGGACATGCAGATCGGCCGTCATGTGCTCGCGAAGGGCACGCGGGTGGTCCCGTCGATCTATCTGACGAATCGCAGCACGCGCGTGTATGACCACCCCGAGGAGTTCCGGCCCGAGCGCTTCCTGGAGAACGGTCCCGAGACGTTCTCCTGGATTCCCTTCGGCGGGGGCATCAGGCGCTGCATCGGCGCCTCGTTTGCGACGCTCGAGATGAAGCTGATCCTGCGCACGATGCTCGCAG
>Ga0302324_100005194_pt1 | contig 28487 bp, 28 predicted proteins | sample Palsa_T0_1_FD_201949 | JGI IMG/M metagenome (GOLD analysis project Ga0302324, IMG submission 201949) | Peat permafrost microbial communities from Stordalen Mire near Abisko, Sweden - Palsa_T0_1 | ecosystem: Environmental > Terrestrial > Soil > Palsa > Peat permafrost | place: Sweden: Abisko...
TGGCTCTACCGCCATCTGCCGGGCTTCGCCGCCGCGAGTGAATGGTTCTACGCCTTCTTCGCCTGCCGGCGCGACTTGCTTGCGCGCGTCTCCACGCTGCTCTGGGGCCCCGGCCTCAAAGCCGAAACCTACACGCTGGTCAACTGGGTGTTCCTGCGCCTGTTCGGCGCGATCTACGTTGCCGCGTTCGCTTCACTCGCATTCCAGATCAAGGGCCTGGTGGGTGAGGACGGAATCCTCCCGCTCAGCAACTACCTTGGCGCGGCGAAGTTGGCGCTTGGCGGTGCCGCCTATCGCACGCTGCCTACGCTGTTCTGGCTCAATTCGAGCGACGCCGCACTCGTCGCGGGTACGGTCCTGGGGGTTGTCCTCGGATTGCTCGTCATCCTCGATCGCTGGACGCGACCGGCACTCATCGGCCTGTTCGTGCTCTATCTGTCCTATGTTTACGCCGCGCAGGATTTCCTCAGCTTCCAGTGGGACGCATTGCTGCTCGAGGCCGGCTTTCTGGCGATATTTCTAACCGGCGGCTCCCACATCGTCGTCTGGCTCTACCGCTGGCTCGTCTTTCGCTATTTGTTCCTGGCGGGCGCGGCGAAGCTTGTCTCCGGCGACGCCACGTGGCGTGACGGGACGGCGCTCGAATACCACTTCTGGACGCAACCCCTCCCAACGCCGCTCGCGTGGTACGCGGCGAAGCTTCCCATGGGGCTCCTGCATGGCGGAGCCGTCGCCGCGCTGGTGGTCGAAGTCGGATGCGTGTTCATGATTTTCCTGCCACGCCGCCTGCGCGCCGTGGCTGCAGGCTGCGCGCTGCTGTTTCAATCCCTTATCCTGCTGACGGGCAACTACAACTTCTTCAACCTGCTCACCATGCTGATGTGCGTTTTTCTGTTCGACGATGCCGCGCTGAGTCGGCTTGTCCCGGCACGGCTTGAGACCTGGGCGCGAATGCGCGCGCCCCACCCGGGACGCGTCGCCAGCGCGATTGCGACTGCGGTCGCACTGTTAGTCGTACCGGTCGGGATCAACCGCATCTGGGAGACGTTCACCCGCACCGACTTGCCGGCCGTCGGGGCACTCTCCAGCGTCGTGTCGCCGCTGCTCATCGTCAATCCCTACGGTCTGTTTGCCGTCATGACCACGACGCGACCGGAGATCGTGATCGAGGGCTCGACCGACGGACAGACCTGGCGTGAGTACGTTTTCCGTTACAAACCGGGTCCGCTGGGCCGTGCACTGCCGTGGATCATTCCGCACCAGCCGCGACTGGACTGGCAGATGTGGTTTGCTGCATTGGGTCGCGTCGAGTCGAACCCCTGGTTTCAAAATCTCATGCTGCGCCTGCTCGAGGGCAGTCCGCCCGTGCTCGCGCTGCTTGACTCCAATCCGTTCCCCGATCGGCCGCCGCGATTCGTCCAGGCCAAGCTCTACGACTATCATTTCGCTGACTGGAGCAAGCACGAAGCAAGCGGTCAGTGGTGGGTGCGTCAACCCGAGGGGTGGTACTTTCCGCCGGTGAGCCTCGCCGATTTCGCGCCAGCGCATTGACCGCCTTGCGCGTCGCCTTCGCGCGCAGCTACGGACGTCCCAGAAACAGATACCAACTCGTGTTGTGGTCGGTGGCGCGGCCGTAGCCCAGGTACAACGGACCTATCGGCGTATCGGCGCCGAGAAAGACACTGCCTGACTTGAGCGTTCCGGTCGGCGAGCCGGGGACCAGCGGGGTCCCATAGTGCCCCATCTCCAGCGACGCCCCGGCATAGATGCCTTCGAGCAGTTTCTGCCGCACGAACTTGTTATAGTAAACAAGGCGACCGAAGGTGAAGTTGTCCGTGATCAGCGCGCCGGTCGGATAGCCCGACTGCTGCAGGAATCCTCCCCACTCGAACTGGTCGTAGCGCGGCAGCGGCTCGGCGCCGAACTTGCCTCCAGCCTTCAACCCGACGCTCAGCGTGTTATCGCCAAAGGACCATGCGCCAACACCGGAGGCATCCCATTTGTTGTAAGGGTCGGTGGTGCCAAGCGCGCTGCTCGACGCGAACAGATGCGCCGTACCGGACTCGCCGTCCCTGGGAAAGTTCGCGCTGTCGAGTTGGTCGTACACCAGGCGCGAAGTAAAGGCGCCCTCGCGAATGCGCCCCGACGGAGGTGCTAGGTCGGGCGGCCCGGTATTGAGGTCTGCATCGAGCGTTCCTTCGAGCACGCCGACCCGGAACTCGCCATAGTGCGTGAACTGACTGCCGAAATCGAGCACCGCGCGCGCGTAGCGCAGGTTGTAACTGGCGATGCGCTGATCGCCCTGAAACAGGAAGACCGTGTTGCGCTCTAATTCGACCCGCGGTGCGACGAAGAACAGCTGGCTTGCGTCCAATGGCTGATAGAACTCGCTCGAAAGCGCCGATGTCTCGCCGAGCTGCAGATCGGTACGCCACTCCGCACCGAGCGAATTGAGCCATGTCTGGCGATAGCTTGCGAGCAGGTTGTAGTAAGCGTCTCCCTTGAAATCACTGCTCAGCCCCAGCCCGAAACGCAGGTAGTTGGGCCCCCATGACCTCTCAACCGCGTCGACCGCGAGCACGCGCTTGCCCGGCTCTTCGAGAATGCGGTAGTTGACGTGCTCGAAATCGCCGGTGCCATAGAGTCGGCGCATGTCGGCGTCGAGCACGCTCGAGTCGATCGGCACGCCGGGCTTGGTCTCCATGATCGCCTGGGCCGTTTCCGGGTTGACCCGCTGCAGATTGAGGAAACGGATCTCGTCCACCGGTCGCGTGTCCTCCGCGGCGACGACGAGCTGGCGAGCGCGCAGCGCCGCGTACTGCGCCGGAGGAAGGCTCAGCTGCGCAAGACGCCCGGCCATCTTGCGCGCGGCGGCCTCGCCGATCGGAACCGTCTCGACCAGATGGTCGAAGTCCGCGGCGGAGAAGTCTCCGAGCTCGGGAACGATCAGAATATCGGTCGGCTTGAGCGTCGCCAGTGATTGCTGCACGTTCTGCTCGGTCAGGATGTTGATGACCTGTCCGCCCACGCCGAGAATCGAGTTGAGCTGGCTGCGCGGCGCGAGCGGCGTGCCAAGGTTGACGGCAATGACGATGTCCGCGCCCATCGCCCTGCCGACGTCGATCGGCAGGTTGTCGGTGAGGCCGCCATCGACAAGAATCTTGTCGTCGAACTCCGCCGGAGCGATCGCCCCGGGGACCGACATGCTGGCGCGCATCACATTGGCGAGTTCACCCTGGGAGAAAACCACCGCCTTGCCGGTGACCAGGTCGGTCGCAACCGCACGGAACGGAATCGGAAGATCGTTGAAATTGCGATAGCCCTTGGCCTTCGCCAGGTAGCGCAGCACCGTTTCCAACTGCACTCCGGAGACGAAGCCCTTGGGTAAATGCAATTCGCCGTCCTTAAAGCCGATCTCCGGCCCGACGAAGTCGGTGAGGTCGTCGAGCTTGCGCCGGATGGACTGCTCCTGGCGAGGCGGCCTCTCCTTGAACAGCAAGGCAGTCGAAATCTTGTCGAGAACCGCCTCCATTTCCGGGACGCTCGTGCCGGTGGCATACGAGGCCCCCACCAGCGCACCCATGCTGGTACCGGCAATGCAATCGATGGGCACCCGCAGCTCTTCGAGCACCTTGAGCACACCGACGTGCGCGGCGCCGCGTGCGCCGCCCCCAGAGAGCACGAGGCAGACGCGGGGTCGGGTTGCGACGTCGCTAGTCGGGGCGGTGGCGGGTGCTGGCGCCTGCGCGCCCGCGTCGATCCCGACTGCCGTGATGAGCAGTGCGGTGGCCACGCAATGAGCGCGGCGCGCGAGACGACCGAGCCGCCCCGCTACGACTGGGGGCGATCCGCTTTGCAACCTACGCAAGCGATGCTCCCGCCGCGTCGCCGATACGCGGCGCGCGGGCCCGTTTCAGTCCCCTACCTTCTTCCAGCTCGGGTCGGGGTTGAATGCGGCCATCGCCGCGGCGAGTTTCGGCGTTTCTTCGCCGAGGTCTTTCTCATAAATCGTGCCCGCCTGACTGACGATGAATGTCATCACGCCGCTCTCGCCGTATTGGGCAGGATAGGCGACCATTGCGAAGCCAGCGATCATGTGCCCATTGATCACGTAATTGTAAGCACCACCGGGTGCGCTCTTGCCCTGGCGGGTCAAAATGCGGAAGTGGTAACCGCGATAGGGATCGCCCGACCGGTGGCCCTTGAAGTAGGCCGCGCTCTCGGCCATCAGCGGGCCGAACGGGCTCAGGTCTTCGCCCTTGCTTGCGTCGGCTGCCCAGTAGAGGCCGTCATGCTTACCCGGTGTGCTGCCGAGTTTCTGCGCATACTGCAACACGCCGTCGCCGTCGCGATCGCGCGATGCATATTCCTTCTGCGCGTCGAGGTAGGCCCGCAACACGCCGATCGCGTTGCGCTCGTCGGCGCCGACGCGGCGATTAACGATTTCCTCAATCCCCTCCTCGGTCGCAAAGCGCCACGCGCCGTGGTCGCGCACGAGGGGAATGGGCAGCGGCCACGCCTGCTCGCCGATCAAGAGCACCCTACGGTCAGTGCCCACATCATCGAGCAGGTGATAGGTCTGCATCGCGGCCACGATTTTCGCCCGAAAAACTGAATTGGCGGCGTGGTCGGGCGAGATGAGATCGTTCTTGTACTTCGCCCCGAACAGCGCCAGGATGGCTGCATCGTCGTCGGCTTTCAGCGCGGCGACTAGCGCGTCGGTGGCCGCTTCCGGTGTGGCAAAGGTCTTTTGGCCGGCCGCCGCCGAGGCGGTCAGGGGCGAGGCCACGAGCAGCACCAGCGCGAGACCGCAGAAGGCACGGAAGACCTTCGTCAGAGCCATGGATTGGGTCGCCTTGTCGATTGCAAATTGGTCGTTCATCCGGGCCTCCTAACGCCGTCCGCCGCCACGGCCGCCACCACCGCCACCACCGGCCCGAGCACCTCCGCCACCCCCGCCACCGAAGCTCCCGCGGCCCCCGCCGCTTTGCATCGAGCTGCGGCTCGCCGCGCCACGGGAGCTATCCAAGCTGGTCTGGCGACCCGACGCGTAGCCGCCAAACGCATCACGGTTGGCGCCTGCCGAGCCGGCCGCAACAGAGCGATCGCGTGCCGCGCCGCCCTGGTTGAAACCACCGCCGGCTGGCTGCGTCGACGGCCGCCCAAACCCACCGGAGGCGCCGGCCGGGCGCGCGTCGCCGACGCGCTGGTACGAAGTCGGCCGACCGGCCGATCGCGCCACCTGCCCAGGCTGCTTGTTGGGCTTCCACGCCGAACCTCCGGCAGGAAGTTGGTTGGCTCCGCCACGATTGATATTGTTGATATTGACGTTGCGGTTGATATTGATGTTGTTGTTGATGGTGCCGCCGTGCCAGTTGCAGCCCCAGGCACCGCCATGCCACGCGGCACCGATTGCGGCACCCCAGATCAAGCCGGCGGCAAATGCCGCACCGGGCGCATACGGGTAATAGTAAACCGGGTACCCTACCGGGTAGTAGCCAAACACCGGGTACGGACTCGCCACGATGACCGTCGCCGGATCGTACTGCGGCACGTATATCACCTCGGGATTGGCGGGAGCGATCTGGATGACGTCCTTATCGACCTCGACATTCTGTTTCGCATCGCTCTTGAGGTTCCCGGCTGCCTCCGCCTTGCGCCGAAACGCCTGCACCGCGTCGAGCACCGCGCCCTGATCGGCGACGACAGCCTCGCCGAGATCCGCCGTCCAGTCGAGGTCGGAGCTCATCTGCTTGACGACGTCGGGATAATTGAGCAGCGCCTTCACCGAGTCATCCCACTTGTCGTCGACCGGCAACTGGGGATCCTGCTTGCGCTTGTCGAGAAAGCGGTCCGCCTGCACGATTTGCAGCGGGTTGGTCGAGGCCGGGAGAATGATCGCCACCAGGTCGTCGGGATAGAGCGCGATGGGGCCGACGAGGCGTTCGAGCTCCTCAGGCGACGGCGTTTGGGCGGTGTTGCCCGACGCGGCAGGTGCTTGCGCCGCAGTTAGCGGCGCGGCCAGCAGCGCAATGCAAGTGGCCAGAAACGCTAGCCAGGATATTGCCGCCCGCGTCCATTGCGAACTTTCGCTGTACATGAATGCTCTCTCCAATGCCGGAACGCAACACCACCCAGCGTTCGCGTTCATCATCCCTGTCCCGTCGCTTCTTTCCATCAGCGCCCGGCTGCGGACGGTGCCGGGCCTCGCGTGCGCGAGGCTAAGCCTTTCGCGCCAACGCTTCTATCATTCGAGCAGGGGAATGTTCGCGGCCAGCTCGTAGCGGATTGCTGCGCGAATTTTACTCTCGATCTGCATATAGCGCGCGACTTTGGCCACCGGGATCGCCCGCGCCAGCCTGGCCGCATATTCCCGGCGCAGCCGTACCTCGGAATCGTCGAGCGCAATGGCTTCATCTAGCAGCCTTTTTGCGATCACGTCCGGGACCGGCCCCGCATTGTAGGCGTCGGCGTAGGTGAGAATTGCCGTTGCCAGCCGGTCGTTGATTAGCCTGAGATCGTTCTGGTACTGGTCGTAGATCGGCCAAAACACCCTGGCCTCGGTCTCGGTCAGATCCATGTTCACCGCGACGACGGCCCTCTTGTCCGCCTGGATCTCGTCGCGCAGGATCTGCATGTTCATGTCCGCCGACCGGTCCTGCCCGCAGACCGGCGGCGCAAGCAACACGACCGCGCACGTCATCGCCCACAGCATTCGATTCATCGACGCCCCTTTTCGGTGAAGCCCAAGCGCATCGTCCCGATGCGAAATGTTACGTCTGGCCGCAAGCCTTGGGCAACTGCGCAAAGCTCTGCCGCCTGGCGCCGCGGTCACAGCCCTGCTGCAACATCGTGCAGCCGCTCGGTGTAGGTCTGCGCCTTGGCCTGGTCGCCGCGCTCGCGATAGAAACTCGCCAGCGCAGCGAGGATGTCGGTGTCCGCGGGATGCTTGCCGCTCGCGTTGACGAGTACCGTGATCGCCTGCGGTCCGCGTCCCGCGGAGTAGAGCGCAACGCCGTAGACATAGGCAAAACGCGCGTTCGCCGGGTCGAGCGTTGCCGCCTTGGCAAGTTCGGACAAGGTCTGCACGCTGCGTTTTGCCCGCACCAGCGCGAGCCCGAGCGCATGATGCAAGGGGGCAGAATTCGGCACTTGCCTGAGGCCGTCGCGCAAGACCCGCTCGGCGTCGCCCTCGCGCCCCTGACCGCGGTAGAGATCGGCGAGATTGACGTAGGCCGGCACGAATAGCGGGTCGAGTGCAATGGCGGCGCGCAGATCCTCCTCCCCGCGTGCGAAATCGCCACGACGGGCCTCGAAGCTGCCGAGACTGGCGCGCGCGTCCGCCCGATCGGCATTGTAGTGCGCGGAAGCGACGTACTCGGCGGCGGCGCGGTCGAATGCCGCTCGCTGCTCGCCGCTCGCGCCCGTGAGAGGGACGTCGGCGAGAATGCTGGCCGCTTCGATACGAATCGCGCGTAGCGGATCGGTCAGCAGCGGCAGCGCGTAACGCGCTCGCAGCTCCTGTGGAGCGGGGGCGAGCGATTCGAGCGCGCCTAAACGAAGCAGCGGGCTTGCGTCGCGCAGGCCCGCACTCACCGCATCGAGCGAAGCGCCGTTGGCGTTGGCGTTCAGGTCGGCGAGCGCGGTCGCGCGCGCAATCGCGGGCTGTCCACGCGCGTTGGCGATGGCACGCAACTTGGCGCCGGCGCCGACGGCGAAGGCGTTCTCGGCCGCGAATGCGCTCGCATATTGTTGCAGGCCCGCCGGATCGTGACCGAACCAGCCCTTAACTTGCGCGGCCGCCCAGCGTGCGTCGCGGTTGGCATGACAGGCATTGCAGGCATTGGGCGTGTCAAACTGCACCGATTGGTCGGGACGCGGCAGGCGCAGGCTGTGATCATGGCGAGGGTCAACACCCATGTAGACCGCGGTGGGCATGTGGCAGTTAACGCACTGCGCCCCCGCGCTGCCGGATCGGTGATGGTAATGCGCGCTGGCATCAAATACGTCCGCTGCGTGACACTGCGTGCACAGCGCGTTGCCCTGCGAGCGCAGCTTGCCGCTGTGGGGCTCGTGGCAATCGCTGCAGGTAACTCCTACCGCGTACATCTTGCTCTGCAGAAACGAGCCCCACTCATAGACTTCATCGCGCTGTTGCCCATCGGGGTAATACAGTGGCCAGGTGAGTAGCGCGGGCCGGTAGTAGTCGAGGAAGGCCTTGCCCGCTGTGTAGCCATCGGCGAACTGCCCGCGCCGGGCATGGCACTGCGCGCACACTTCGATTTCACGCTCGCTCGCCCGCGGTGTCGAGCGAGTCGCAGTCACGCTGGCCGTGTCGCGTGTCCAGATCACGCCGTGCCGTTCGTCGAGGTGCGCTGCGAGGCCCTTGCTCGCGTCGGCGTACGCCTTGCTGTCGCGCGACGCGTTGGCCCATGCCACGTGCGCCGAGCCAGGTCCGTGGCACGCCTCGCAGCCGACGCTGATTTCCGACCAGGTCGTCGCAAATCGATCGGCGGCCGCATCGTAGTTCTTCCGCAGCCCGGTCGAGTGGCAATCGGCGCACATGTAATTCCAATTCTGTGCCGGCCGCGTCCAATGCAATTCGTCGGCCGCGTTGACATGCTCCTTGGGATGTAAATGGAACCACTTCTTTCCCTTCACGTCCCAGGCGATTGACAGCGCTTGCAGTCTTCCTCCCGGCAATTCGATGAGGTATTGCTGCAGCGGGTCGACGCCGAAGGTGTAACGTACGTCGTAGTCGTGCAGCTTCCCATCCGGCCCGTCAGTACGCACGACGAACTTGGCGCCGCGGCGAGAAAATGTCGACGTGACGCCGGCGTAGGTGAAGGGTGCGCGGTTGAAGTCGCCGAGGACGGTATTCTCGTCGGCAACCTGCATCGCCTCGCGGTGTTGCGAGCCCTTCCAAGCGGCGTATTCCCTGGCATGGCAGCCTGCGCAAGCCTGACTGTCGACGAAACGTGGCGTGGGAGCGGAATCTTCCGCCCGTGACAGCGTTGCCAGCGTGGCAATGAGGAGCAGGCAAGCGGCGAGCCCTGTGCCCCGAAGTCGTACCGGCATGCGTTGCATCTGGGGAGCTACGTCCGTTGATATGCTGTTGGGCAGTCTTGGTTAGCTGGCATTGCTCGACGACGAGGTCGTGGGGCGATATCGACCCAGCCGGCGCCACGGCCTGCTACAGCATTCGGTTCCTGTGGCTTCAGGCGAGGTAGTCGTGGACAACGGTGCCCAGCCCAAGTGTAAGGTCGGAAAGAATATGCGTCCCGGAAATGACCTCGCGCACGGGCAGCGACGCAACCGGTGCCAGCGCATGCTCGAAGAGCTCGAGTGCAGCAGGTCCCTCCCAGGCTCCCTTGACGGTGACGTCCTCACAGCAATAGCGCACCAGCTCGCAGATGCGCGGCGTGCTGTCGACGTGCGGAATGATCTTGAGCAAGAAATTCGGCGCCGTCAGCGCGGCGAGAATTCGATCGTGATCCAAAGGCCGGTGCTTGTATCCCATGGTGGCAAGTGCGACTTCAATCGGGCCATAGCGCAGAATGCCGGCGAGCGTGTCCTTTTCCACCCGCAACTCGGGCGAAGCGAGTTTTTTCGGGAAGCCCCAGATTTCGCGCCCCGCCGCGATCGGTGGCTCGCAGTCGAGGAACATCGCATGTACGTAGCTCCCCACCTCGCCGCGAAAGCGCACCGGAATGACCTGGCCGGCCTCGGTGTAATCACCGAAGCCGGTTGAATCGGGCATCCGGATGAACTCGAACTTGACGATGGGTTCGGTCATCTCCAACGGCGCCGGGATGACCGCCGCCAGCGCGTCGGGGTCGGTCCGGTAACTGATAATCAAGAATTCACGATTGACGAAACGATACGGGCCCGGCGGGAACGCGGGACTCGTCAGTGGCATGGCAAACGCGCGCCGCACTACCTCATCTGCATTCATTTTCGCTACCTTTTATTGGTCATGTCGAGTCACTCGCCCGCACTCGGGCGGCCGTCGATCGGAACGGTGCAGACCGGTTGGCACGGTGATGAGTTCCTGCTGGACGGACGGTTCGATCGCTAAGGCGCGGCACGCTTCGCACCCAAGACGAGAAGTAATGCGCCGAGGATGCCCGCAATGAGCGATCCGCAGAGCACGCCCAGCCGGACCTCCTGCATGTGCTGCTCGCCACCGCCTTCGAACGCGAGTCCGCCAATGAACAGGCTCATCGTGAACCCGATCCCGCATAGGGCGGCGATGCCGAGCAGCGAGGTCCAACCGGAATCCTCCGGAAGCCGGGCGAGCCCAAGCTTGATCAGGATCGCGCTGGCTCCGAAAACGCCGACCAGCTTGCCTAGCACGAGGCCCGCGACGATACCGAGCGGGACGGGCTCCAGCAGCGTGCCGACGCTCACTCCGGCCAACAGGACGCCGGCATTGGCAAAGGCAAAGATCGGCAGCACGCCGAACGCTACCCAGGGATGCAAGCCGTGTTCCAGAGTCACCAGCGCCGCGGGCCCTTCGCCTTGCTTGACCCGCAAGGGAATCGTGAACGCAAGAATGACCCCTGCCAGCGTTGCGTGTATGCCGGATTTCAGCACGAACAGCCACAGCAACACGCCGACGAAGGCGTACGCCGACAGCGCCCTCACCCTGCAAAGGTTGAGCGTGACCAGTAACAGGATCGCCACGCCTGCGAGCAGCAGCATCGACACCGAGACACTCTCGGCGTAGACGAAGGCAATAACGAGAATCGCCCCCAGATCGTCGGCAATCGCGATAGCGGTGAGGAAGACCTTGAGCGACAGCGGAACTCGTTTTCCGAGCAGCGAGATAATGCCAAGCGCGAAGGCGATGTCCGTGGCCATCGGGATCGCCCAACCCTTGAGGGCATCCGCATTGTCGTGGTTGAGCCAATAGTAGGCTGCTGCCGGCACAACCATGCCGGCAATCGCCGCGGCCAACGGCAGGCTGATTTGCGACACCGAGGACAGTTCTCCTTGCATTACCTCGCGCTTGATTTCCAGGCCGACCAGGAGAAAGAAGACCGCCATCAGCCCGTCATCGATCCATAGATGCAGGGGTTTTGCCAAGTCCAGCGCGCCAACTCGAAATTGGACCGGCAACGAGAAGACGTCGCGATAGGCTCCTGCAAGCGGGGAATTGCTGATCGCCAAGGCGAGCAGCGCCGCGGCGATCAGAACCAGGCCGCCGGCAGACTCCAGCCGGAGAAACTTCGAGATCGAATCAAGCGCTACCCGGTACATGCCTGGTTCTCCCGCGGCGCGTCCACAACGCAGGCTTGCGTCGCGCATGATCGGGCAGGGCGGCGCGATCCGCGGCGACAGTAACGTCGCATCGAAGCCCTTCCCCACGCGCTGCCACCGATGGGCAGATGGCCAAACAGTGCTCGAGGTTATCACGGCCCGCGGGCGTCATCGCGCGAGTACCGATGCACATGTTTGACCCTGACGCCTGAATCGTGGACACCTCGCGATGCCCGCTCACCAGGCCGGTGCGACATGAGCGCGGCAGGATTCCCTCAGAAAGCTGGTGTACATGAGTAGCCCGTTGCCCATGCGCCGGGTGCGGCCAATGATGTCCCACGGCAGCGGCCGGCGCCGTCTGAATCGGCGCGGCGCGGACCCTATTACGAGGCCAGCGAGCATCTCGTCCAAAACGAACGCACGGTTACCAAAATCAACGGTATCCTCAAGGGCTCCCCCGCCTCGTGCGACGTGGTGCAGATTGCGGCCAAGACCGTTGCCGGTATCGACAGCTATGTCAAGACCGTGGACGACGTTGAGCGGGGCGCGATCTTCGGCATGATCCGCATCGGCTCACGGGTCGATATCGCTGTGCCGTGGCGCAATGATCTGCGGGTGTGGGTGGATCCGGGCGACCGCGTGCGTGCCGGAGAAAACTCTGCTGGTGGATTTGAGATTTGGAGCCGCCGCGGGCACGTCTTAGAACGGTGGCTCGTCGCGCTGCGAGACCGGCTTCGGCGTCAACCGGGTTGCGACACGGGGATGGAGAGAAGGTGTTTCGGCAACCTGGTGGGCGCCCCGCCAGACGCGAGGCATGGCGTGCGCGGGATGGCGCGGCCGATCTCAGGCGTGCCGGGAGAGCAGCGCGTCGCGCGTGCGCCGCGCGGCAAAGAGGACGAGGTAATCGGTGATCCGGGCGCCAGCCTTCAGGCGGGCAAACTCCGCTTCGTAGACCCGCTTGACGACGGGCAACGGATAATGCATTTCCTTTGCGATGTTCGTAATTGCATCCTGGTTGACCGCATCTTCATTACGATCGGAAGAATCGGGCATTGCGTTACTCCTGAGGGGTGGGCTGATGCATTGGGCAGGTGCTTGCCGTTACGAGATGACGGCGCAGGACAATCATGCAAGTCACCCTCTTCGTCTTTATGTCGGCGATTATCTATTACCTAGCGATTGAGTGCAGCGGAAACTTGGGTCTATCCGTTCGATAACCGCACGGCGACAAGGTTCCGATCGGCTTTTTTGTTGGTGGGATAGTTGCTTAGAAGCAAACATTACATTGAATTGGCAGAAGCCACGTCTAACCCGATGTCACCCCTTGATCGATTCCAGACGGCCGCAACGCATGGCTCCAGATGCCATGGCGGTGGTTGTCTTTGACCTATGGCGGCGCCGCGATCACCTCGGCCCTACGTCGTTCGCGCCTCGCCGACGCATGGCCGCGGCGTGTTCGCGACGCGGACGATTCGCAAGGGAGCGCGCGTCATCGAATATCGTGGCGCGCGCATGCTGCGCGATGTCGCTGACGAGCGGCCGGCAAGCGACCCGACCGATCACTATCACACCATGTTATTCGAGGTGTCCGGTGGCAAAGTCATCGATGCCAGCCTGCGCGGCAACGCCGCGCGATGGATCAACCACGGCTGCGATCCGAACTGTGAGGCAATGGAATACGATGACGGCCGCGTGTTCATCTTCGCCAAGCGCACCATTCGAGCCGGCGAGGAGTTGCGCTACGATTATCGGCTCGAGTACGAGGGCAGGATGACGCGCAAGGCGTTGGCTGCATTCGCCTGTCGTTGTGGTGCGCAGCGCTGCCGCGGCACCATGCTCGTACGCCGTCGCTCCCCTAAGAAATAGACACCGGCGTCACGCATTCGTCAAGCAGCGCAGGCCCCGCGCGCCACCCTCATCTTTCTGCTGTACAATCAGCCCGTTTTGCGCGCCTGGCGCCGCCGCTGTCGAGGGCGCTGAAATGGAACGATGCGTTTCGATGTCCGTCCGCGCACCCGAATTGGGCGCCCATCAGTCGGTATCGAATCAACTCTGACATGCTTGCGACCGCCGCAGTAAAACCGGCACATGCCGAGCCCGCGATCGGCGTGGTCGCGATCAGGCACCGAATTCGAACCGGTCTCTTCAGCGGGCATACCTCGGGGCTCGCTCCGCAGCATGTCCAAGGTAACGTCGTCATTCTTCCGGCCGGTGAAGCGCACGACTTTCTGCTCTTTTGCCAACGCAATCCCAAGTCCTGTCCCTTGCTAGCGGTATCTGCGCCCGGCGAGACGGGGCTGCCCGCCTTGGGCGCCGATATCGATATCCGAACCGACGTTCCCCGCTACCGAATCTGGCGCGAAGGAATGCTCGTCGACGAACCAACGCAAATTGGCAGCTACTGGCGCAGCGACCTGGTCACCTTTGTCATCGGCTGCTCATTCTCCTTCGAGCAGGCGCTCATCGAAGCGGGCGTTCCGCTGCGGCACATCGAGCGAGGGCTCAACGTCGCCATGTATCGGACCTCGGTCGCGACGCAGCCGGCAGGCCGGTTCCACGGGCCGCTGGTTGTGTCGATGCGGCCATTCACGCCGGCGAATGCGATTCGTGCGATCCAGATCACGTCGCGCTTCGGGACCGTGCACGGTGCGCCGATACATCTCGGCATGCCCGAACTGCTCGGCATTGAAAACCTGGCGCGACCCGACTATGGCGACGCGATTGGCGTGGCGGATGATGAGTTGCCCGTATTCTGGGCCTGTGGCGTGACGCCGCAGGCTGTCGTTGCCGCGGTTCGTCCGCCATTCTGCATAACGCATGCGCCGGGCTGCATGCTGCTGACCGACCGGTTGAATTACGAGCTGGCATCGTTTTGATGCGGCGGATTGCGCGCATTGGCGCGGCGGCATCAATGTTTTCTTGAATCAAGGAGCGCGGTGATGAAACGTCTTTGGCCATGGTTTGCAATTGCACTGACGCTGGCGCTGGTGCGGCCAGGCTTCGCACAGGAGGAGATCCGCATCGGCGTAATCTATCCGCTCACCGGCGCGGCCGCCTCGACCGGATTGGAAATGAAGAACGCCCTCGAGCTTGCGGCGGATCTCATTAACAACGGAACGCGCGGGCTCAACCTTCCGCTGACCACAACCGGCGGCCTGCCGAACCTCAAAGGCGCGAAGATCAAGTTGATCTTCGGCGACCATCAGGGCAATCCGCAAACCGGCGCGACCGAGGCCGAGCGGCTCATTTCCCAGGAAAAGGTGGTCGCCCTGGTCGGCTGTTACTTCAGCAACGTGACCAACACGGCAAGCCAGGTTGCGGAGCGCAACGGCATTCCCTTCCTCAATCCCGAGTCGACTTCAGCGACGCTGACCCAGCGCAACTTCAAGTGGTTCTTCCGCACGACGCCGCACGACGAACTGTTCGTTGCCAACTTCTTCGAGTTCCTGAAAGATGTCGAGAAAAAGAAGAACATCTCGGTCAAGCGTATCGCCTTGTTCAACGAGAACACGCTGTTCGGCACCGAGACAACCAAGATCGAGGAAAAGCTTGCGGGAGAGCAGAAATATCCGATTGTCGAGAAGATCCTCTACCCTGCCAAAAGCACGCAGCTGACCGCAGAGGTGCAACGGATCAAGGCGGCCAACCCGGACCTCATCATGCAATCGTCGTACCTGGGCGACGCGATTCTTTCGATGAAGACCTACAAGGAGCTTGGCGTGTCGCCCGATGCACTGCTCGCCAACGACGCCGGGTTCAACGATTCCGAATTCCTCAAGACCCTGGGTAAGGATGGAGAATACGTGCTCAGCCGCGAAGTCTGGGCGCTCGACCTGGCCAGCAGGAATCCCCTGATCAAGCAGGTCAACGATCTCTACTATGAGCGCTACCAGACGAACTTCAACGGCAACTCGGCGCGGAGCTTCACCGGCCTGATGACCTTGGCCGAGGCGATCAATCGCGCCGGCAGCACCAAGCCCGAAGCGATTCAGAAGGCGCTCGCCGAAACCAACATTCCAGGCAGCAAGCTCATCATGCCGTGGAAAGGCATCAAGTTCGACTCTGCCGGCCAGAACACGCTGGGCAGCGGGATCATCGTGCAGGTGCAGGATGGAAAGTACGTGACGGTTTGGCCGTTTGACTTGGCCTCCAAGGAGGTCATCTGGCCGATGCCGAAGTGGGACCAGCGCAAATAACGGCGGCCCGAATCGGCGCGCGGCGTCCCCTCGGTGCCCGTGCCGGTGCGCGCCAATGTCGATGCGCGCCGGGGCAAAGCGCCCAACGCTGAGCGCGCCGCATGGACGCCTCATTCGATATCCTGCTGCAGACCCTGCTTTCGGGGGTGTTGATCGGCCTGATTTACGCCCTGGTCGCCGTGGGTCTGACCATGATTTTCGGCGTCATGGACATCGTCAATTTCGCCCATGGCGAATTTCTCATGCTCGGCATGTATGCGAGCTTCTGGGGATTCGCGCTCTGGGCGCTCGATCCCATGTTCACCCTGCCGCTGACGGCGCTGCTGCTGTTTGCGCTCGGGTCCGCGATCTACCACCTCGTCATCCGGCGTATCATCCACGCCCCGATGGTGTCGCAGATTTTCACCACCTTCGGGCTGATGATCTTATTTCGCGGCCTCGCCCAGTTCTTCTGGAAGCCGGATTTCCGCAGCATCAACCACAGCATCGTTCAGGGCAAAGTGGCAGTTGCGGGACTGCAATTCGGCCTGCCGCAGCTCGCCGCCGCCGCCGGCGCCATCGTCGTGACGGGCCTTGTATGGTGGTTTCTGCAGCGCACCCGCGTTGGCGCCGCGCTAGAGGCAACCGCCGCCGACAAGGAAGCCGCGGCGTTGATGGGCATCGACGTGCAGCGGATGTTTGCGCTCGCCTGGGGCATTGGTGCCGCCTGTGCTGGCGTCGCGGGAGCGTTGCTGTCGACGTTCTTTCCGATCTTTCCTGAAGTCGGCGCCAATTTCATCCTGATCGCCTTCGTTACCGTGGCGCTCGGAGGCTTTGGCAGCGTCGCGGGTGCGTTCTGGGCTGGAATCATCGTCGGCGTCGTCGAAGTGCTCGGTGGCTTTCTGGTCGGACCGCAGTACAAGCTGGCGCTCGTCCTCGCGTTGTACCTTTTGGTGGTGTTGCTGCGGCCGCAGGGCCTGCTCGGACGCGCCTGACGTGCCTCATTTGCGCATCGTGTTGCATTGAGCTCCGCGCCGCCCGCGTTTTCGCCCAAGCCACCGGCTTCCGGGCGCATGTTCCGGTTGGGGTACGCGGCGACAAAACGCGCGGCGCTCGTCGCCGTGCTCGCGCTGGCGCTCGCGCTGCCCTCGCTGGTCGCCAATCCTAGCCAGCTCAACTACGCGATCCTGGTATTGATGATCGCGCAGGCCGGGGTGGCCTGGAACATCCTCGGCGGTTACGCCGGGCAGGTGTCGCTTGGCCACGCTGCCTTCTACGGTATCGGAGCCTACACATCGACCCAACTGCTCTTGCTCTACGGTCTCTCGCCCTGGCTGGGCATGCTCGCCGGTGGCGTGATGGCCACGTTGTTCGCGCTCGCCATCGGCTGGCCGTGCTTCCGGCTTCGAGGACACTATTTCGCCATGGCAACCATTGCCGTGGCCGAAATTCTTCAGGTCGTCGTCACCAACTGGGACTGGCTGGGTGGCGCGGTCGGGCTCTCGCTGCCCGTAGCCGAAGCTGGCTGGTGGGGGTTCGTTTTCAACAAGTCCAAAGTGCCCTACTACTACATCATGCTCTCGCTGCTGCTCCTGACTTTGGGCATAAGCCTGCTCATCGAGCGCAGTTTTCTCGGCTACTACTTTCGCGCCATCAAGGATGATCCCGACGCGGCGCGAAGCGTCGGGATCGACCTTACGCGATACAAATTGATTGCCATTGCGATCAGTAGCTTCCTGACCGCCGTCGGCGGCACGTTCTATGCGCAGAAGGAGCTGTTCATCGATCCGGGCTCGACCATGGCGACCTCGTTGTCCATCAAGATCGCCTTGGTGGCGATTCTCGGGGGCGTGGGGAGCATCGGCGGCCCGGTCGTGGGCGCCGTGATCCTGACCGCGATCGAGGAGACAACGCGCGCCCTGTTCGGAGGCACCGGGCGCGGCACCGACCTCGTCATCTACGCCCTGCTCATCATCGGCGTATCCGTCTTCTATCCCGGCGGTATCACCGCGGCCTGGCGCGACATCGAGCGGCGCTGGCTCGCGCGCAGACAAGTCCGCCGCGAAGGGAAAAGACCGTGACCGCTGCCCTGCTCGACGTAAGGGGTCTGTGCAAGCATTTCGGCGGATTAAGCGCCAACGAGGATGTCGGCCTCACCGTGGGTCGCGGCGAGATTGTCGGACTGATCGGTCCCAACGGTGCCGGCAAGACGACCCTGTTCAACTGCCTTGCCGGCTTCTACACGCCCGATGCCGGGAGCATCGCATTCGACGGCGAGATTCTGGTGCAGCTGACGCCCGAGCGTGCTGCGCGACGGGGCATTGCCCGCACGTTCCAGATCGTCCGCACTTTTGCATCGATGACCGCGTGCGAGAATGTGATGGTCGGCGCGATGATCCGCAACAAGGCGGTCGGCGAAGCCCGCCGTCTCGCGCTCGATACCCTGGCGTTCGTGGGCCTCGATGCGCACGCGGCCGCAGTTGCCGGGAGGATGACCGTGGCCGAACAACGGCGCCTCGAGGTTGCCCGTGCGCTCGCCATGGGGCCGAAGCTGCTGCTGCTCGACGAAGTGATGGCGGGATTGAATCCGACGGAAGTTCGCGAGGCGGCCCGGTTGGTCCTCGCGATTCGCCGCCGCGACATCGCCTGCGTCATTGTCGAACACGTGATGGAGGCCATCATGCCGATCGCCGACCGTATCGTGGTGCTCGATGCGGGACGCAAGATCGCCGATGGGCCGCCGGCTGCAGTGGCGCAGGATCCTGCGGTTATCGCCGCCTACCTGGGTTCCTGAGATGCTCGAGGTCGAGCACATCCAGGTCAGCTACGGGCGCGTGCCGGCCCTGCACGACGTGAGCCTCGCGCTCAAACGCGGCGAAATCGTCGCCCTGGTCGGTGGCAACGGCAACGGCAAATCCACGACGCTGCGCGCGATTGCGGGCCTGAACCGTCTCGACGCAGGACGGATCACTTTCTGCGCGCGCGATATCGGGACACTGGCACCCCATGATCGCGTGCGACAAGGCATTTCACTGGTGCCCGAGGGCCGACGCCTGTTCCCGCGACTGAGCGTCGCTCGCAACCTCGAGCTCGGTGCCTACACGCGCGCCGATACGGCGGAAATCGAGGCCACCACGGGTCAGGTGTTCGCGCTCTTTCCGATCCTTGAAGACCGGCGCCGGCAATTGGCCGGGACCATGAGCGGCGGCGAGCAACAGATGCTCGCGATCGGGCGTGGATTGATGGCGCGCCCGCAACTGCTGTTGCTCGATGAACCCTCATGGGGCATCGCGCCAAAGCTCGTTACCAGGATTCTCGACACCATCGTGGCGATCAACGCCGCGGGCGTGAGCATTCTTCTGGTCGAGCAGAACCTGCATCGTGCGCTGGCGATCGCCCACAGGGCGTACGTGATCCAGACCGGGCGCATCGTGCTCCAAGGGTCCGGTCAGGAGCTGCTGCACAGCGACTTGGTCAAGGAAGCCTACCTTGGCGGGTAGGCGCGTGCGTCCGAACGGTGTTTGTGCCCGGCGCGCCGCCACGCGTCAGGGCGCGACAATGGTCACCGCGGCCAGCGCGTACGTACTGCCCCGTGGCAGACCGAGTTCCAGGCAGACCGAGCGCGGCAGGATGTCGCCGCAGTCGCGGAGGCCCTCGGCGAGGGACCGAAGCGCAGCGTAGTCGTTCGCATCGAGTGCGGCGCGAAACCTGCCTTGCAAGACGCGCGAAGCGCCGTCATCGGACATGGTCCAACCCGACACTGCCAGACAAGGCCGCAAGGAGACGATACGTACCTCGAGGTCGCGGCCGGGCCGTCATGACACGCTGCAGTGCGAGCCCGAGGGCGAGTAGGACAGGCGAAGCGAAGATCCAATACTGCTGCGCGCTGCCGCCCGAACCGGCCATCGCAAACACGGGAACGAGCATGGATAGTCCGATCAACAGCCCGGCACAAAGGCTGCCTGCATCTCGAGATCGTGCCAAAGAGTATTTCATCATCCACCGACCTTCGTCATCTTGAGACCAAGCTCAACCTTCGTCGGTGCATTGGCGAACATACGGTAACAAAGGCAAACCGCTTCCCACGCCCCCTGTGCCCGGAAGTTGCACGGTTCCCGTCACGCAGGGCCGTGTGCGTTACCGTACCGACATCGTCGCGCCCCAAGGGGCATATTGCCGTTCAGCGTATCGGCGACGCGATCGACCTCTACGACGACTCGCTGCTGGCGCGACGCGGCATTGTATTGGCACCACAGAGGAGACTTGAAAATTCGCGTTCCCTTCAGACCGCCCATCCCGGTGCCCATTTGGATCGTCGGCGTCTCCATCTCGCTTCTGGTGGCCTCGAGTACGATCGCAATCGACCGTTTGATCCCTGCCTCCTACGCCAATGTGCCACAGGAGGACGCGCTCGTTCGGGCCAAGGATGAACCCGCACGCATCGCGCCGGGGCCGGTCACGGTCGACCGTTTCCGCAGGGCGTCATGTGCCGATTGCGGCGTCATTGAGTCGATGCGGCAGAGCGCGCGCTCTACTGTCGACGGCCGGCACGGAACCATCGATACCAACGTCTCCCGAGGCATCCCCGGCGGCGCGTCCGGTAGCACCGTCGCCGCCAATGCAGCGCCGGCAATGAACTATGAATTCACCGTCCGCTTCCGCGACGGCTCAACGACAATCTTCAACGAAGCCAATCCGCGAACGTGGCGCTTGGGCAGCCGGGTCATGGTGATCGGGCGTGGCAATACCGCGAACAAATGACCTCCCGCCCTTCCGCATTCCGCTGCGGAAGCATCGTTGGTCGCTTGCGCATGCTCGTCGTGCAGGTCGAAACGACTAGCTGAGGATTTGATCGTACGATTCCTGATCCGCCTTGTAGCATCCGCAAGAAGCGCCCTTGAGCCCGCGCCGATCGAGCACCGTGACATCTCCGCGCCTGTAATGGATGAGATGGCGCGCCTGCAACGCGCTCGCGGCCTTGGTAACGCCAACTCGGCGCACACCCAGCATCAAGGCAAGGAATTCCTGTGTCACGTGAAAGCTGTCCGCGTGCGCACGATCCTGGGTCATCAGCAGCCAGCGGGCAAGCCGTGCCTCGACCACATGGAAGCGCGTACAGGCCGCCGTCTGCGCGAGCTGGCACATTTGGACGAAGATATAGCGATTGGTCTCGCGTTGCAGCGCCTGGCTGCGTCCGAGTTCGCGGCAGAACGCCGGGGCAGCCATGCGTAATGCGGGTCCGGCGCCCTGCACCACCGCGCGCACCGGCGACACATCCACGCCGAGCACGAGGGGAATCCCGAACATGCCTTCATTACCCACCAGGCCAACTTCGAGGGATGTCGACGGGTCCACCGCCATGATGAGCGAGATGAAGCTGCTCATCGGGAAATAGACATGGCTAAGGCGCTCTCGGGGTGTGTACAGCACTTCGGCGAATACGAGCTCGACGGTTTCGCACTCGCCTAGCAATCGCCGCCGATCGCTACTCGGCAATGCCTCCAGCAGGCGATTGCCCGCAGGGGCGCGTTGGATCGATGGCACTGCTTGTCTCCTCGGCAGCCGGTGAAACCAGCCGAGTCAGTGCGTTGGGAACTGCGGACGCAATTCCGATGCCTGATTCTGGCGAGGTAGTCGCGATCTCACCTTCCGTCTTTGGCGCGAGAGTAAGGTGGTGCAGCGCAGCCGTCTGGGCGCTAACGCACACAAGCGCTTGGCGCCACGAGTTTGGCGCAAGCCCAGAGGTTCGGAGAACTACCTGGCCACGTAGGGCAACAGCCGATCAAACTCCGTCTTGACAACCTGGTAGCACTCGCAGGAGCGTGCCTCGAGGCCCGGGCGGTCGAGGACTGTAATCCGGCCGCGGCGGTAGATGATCAGCCCGGCTTCCTGCAGCTTCCCTGCAGCCTCGGTAACCCCCTCGCGACGCACGCCGAGCATATTGGCGATTAGTTCCTGTGTCATGACCAGCTCGTTCGCCGCCAGACGATCCAGGCTCAGCAATAGCCATCGGCAGAGTTGCTGGTCCACCGAATGGTGTCGATTACACACCGCGGTCTGCGCCATCTGGGTGATCAGTCCCTGCGTGTAGCGCAACAGCAGATGCATCATGGGCCCGAAGCGGGCAAACTCTTCCTTCAGCAACTCTGCTTTCAACCGGACGCCGTAGCCTGCGCTCTGCACGACAGCATGGCTGGGCGTGGTTTCGCCGCCCATGAACAGCGATATCCCAAGCATGCCTTCGTTGCCGACGACGGCGATTTCCGCCGACGCACCGTCCTCCATGACGTACAGCAGAGAGACGATGGACGTGGTGGGAAAATAGACGTATCGCAAACGCGCGCCGGGCTCGTAAAGAACCTCGCCCAAGTCCATTCGTATCACTTCCAAATGGGCCGCGATGCGCTCGAAGTCGCTATCGGGCAGAGCGTCAAGCAGATGGTTCTGATGCGGAACGCGAACCCCCGGCGCCGCCGGGCGCGACGAGGCCTTCACGGGTGAGGACGCTTTGGGGACTCCGCGGTTCGATCCTGTCGCTGCCATCGGCATAGTCTAATGCATCGCGCCACGGCTTTGTGCGGTAACGGACAAAGGCGGCGCATTCCCATCACGGACCGCCACTGACCTTGCCGTCTATGTGCGTCAGCGCACAGAGGCGGCATCGGATTCAGGGCTAAATAGCAACGCCATCGTTCCTCGCCTTGGACCGAGCGGCCGGTACCGCCGACGTAGCTTTCCGCCTCGGGAGAATGTCTTGACAGGCTCGATCTCGCCCAGACCCCACGGCCGTCCGGTGGAAACGCGCAAGGCACATACCAGCTCGCGCATATCCGCATACGATCGCCCTACTTCCAAGCGCGACGCCGTTCTAGTCGGCACAACCGCGCTGCGCGGCAACAGTGTGTACGACGTTGCGGGCCGGTTTCTCGGCAAAATCGAGGAACTCGTCGTGGATATCCCTTCCGGACGCGTCGCCTACGCCCTTATGGTCGTGGCGGAATTCTTGGGAATGGACCGAAAATTGTATGTCATTCCCTGGAGCACCGTATCGGTGGATGCGGTGTACCAACGCTGCGTCGTCAACGTTGCCTTGGAGCGCCTGATCGACGCTCCAAACCCCGACGGCGATCTGTTGCCGCGGATGGCTGACCCCGGTTGGGCGACGGAGGTCCACGCCTATTTCGGTTGTAAACCCTATTGGAAATAGAAGCGGTATACCGCTGTGCGTCTGCGCGCGTGCGCGCGCAGGCCCGACACGCGTCGAATGACGGAGCAGGCGCGGCGCCGATTCGGCAGTGTGTGCTAGCGCACCGACTATATCCGCAACCGCGCGCAGAGTGTGTGTGCGGTGTCGACACGTAACCGCTGAGCGGAATCGTTATCCGGAACCCCAGTCAAGGTGAGGGCCCGTCGCGCCTGCCTCAAAGCTCGAGCGTATGTAAATTAAATTTGAATTGATTACCAAAGGAACAGATCATGACACGGAAGATACTGACGATACTTATGCTACTTGGCATCCTGGGCTCGCTCGGCGTGGTCGCGGGTTGCAATACGGTCGCCGGCGCGGGCAAGGACGTCGAACGAGGCGGCGAAGCGGTCCACGACACGGCCAAGGACGCGCAAAGAAACATGTAAGCATTTGGCTTGACTCGCATTCGAATGCGCCGTTGGAGGCTACCGCCTGCGATTCGGGGTAGCCCCGATGGCGGCAGTTTCGGCGAAAACGCCGCGCTCTACTGCGCTGGCGTACCGATACATCGGTCTACGCCGGAGCCTGCAGCGAATCCCGGCGCTTGGCCATCTCGCCCGTTGGTAATCTTGCCAGCGAGCTGACTTCTGAAGGGAAGCACCATGAATTGGGACGTGATCGAAGGCAATTGGAAACAGTTCAAAGGGCACGTGAAAGAACAATGGGGCAAGCTCACTGACGACAATATCGACACGATCGCCGGCAAGCGTGATCAGTTGACGGGAAAGATCCAGGAAACCTACGGCCTCACCAAGGATCAGGCGGAGCGACAGGTCAAGGCTTTCGAAGAGCTTCACAAGGACTATCGGCCGAAGATCTCGGCCTAGCTCCGTCGGTCATGCCTGGCGACCCGTCGGGGTGATGTCGGCATTTATCACGACCATGAGAAGGAACCGCAAGATGAACCAATCCAAGTTATGGATTGCCCTGATGGGTGGCACCGCAATGCTCGCTTTCGGCCAGTTGGCCAGCGCGACGACGGTGCAGACACACGCCGAATACACCGCTGCCATCGACCGCGCCTCCACCGAATATAAGAACGCCCGTGCCAAATGCGAGCCGCTCGCCGGGCACGACAAGGACATGTGCGTGGTCAAAGCCCAGGCCGGCGAGAAGCGGGCCAAGGCGTTGGCTGAAGCCAACTACAAGGGCACGACCGCGTCGCTCACGGACAACAGGATTGCCAATGCCGACGCCGATCTCATGATTGCCAAGGTCGCCTGCGAGCCCAAGGCCGCCCAGGAGAAGGAGGTCTGCGTGAAGGAGGCGCAAGCCACCCAGGTAAAGCTTGTTGCCGATGCCAAGGCGCACAAGACAGCCGTCGATGCCCAAACCGACGCCCGCGCCGACACGCGCGACGCGCAATATAAAGTGGCACTGGCCAAGTGTGACGCGATGTCGGGAGCGGAAAAAGACTCCTGCGTGACCTCGGCGAACTCCGGCTTCGGAAAATAAGTTAAGCAATCAGTGGCACGGGTGCGGCCTCGGCCGCACTTTTTTTGCGCCTGGCACTGGCGATCTCGGCGACTCTGGTTTCCGGGGCCGCGCAACAGGACGCCGTCGCGGTATGTGCGGCATCGTACAGACCGTTGCGGCAGGGTTGCCAATACTGCTTGCTGCAACGATGCGTCAAACGTTGCTTGTCCCATTTGACTCTAACTAGGAAGGCTGCGCCATGAATCTGAACTTGAGTATCGGCCCACTGGTGTCGCTCATTGCCGGTGTCCTTATTCTGGTCATGCCCCGGTTGTTGAACTATATCGTCGCCATTTACCTGATCGTCATCGGCCTGCTCGGGCTGTTCGGCGGCAGCTTTCATCTGAAATGAAGACCCCGATCGAGAATGACGTTGGCTGCGCAACGCCTGCGTACACGGTCGGATGACAGAGACCGGGCGGCGTCGCTCGATCGGCCCCTATTGAATAGAAGGACAAAAAATGCGTAACGAACTCTTTGCACTGTGGTTGCTTTTCGGTACGATCCCCTTGGCTACTGCCCAGGTCAGCGTCGAGATCAATCTTCCTGGAGCGAGCATTGGGATTGATCAACCGTCATACCCGGAGCTCGTTGCCGTCCCCGGCTACCCCGTCTACTACGCTCCGCAGGTCAATTCGAACTACTTCTTTTACGACGGCATGTACTGGGTCTACAACCGGGACAACTGGTACGCGAGCACTTGGTACAACGGACCGTGGGGCCTCGTAGGGCCGGACGGCGTGCCGTTGTTCATCCTGCGTATCCCCGTTCAGTACTATCGGGAGCCGCCTTCGTATTTCCAAGGCTGGAGTTCGGATGCAGCACCGCGCTGGGGTGATCATTGGGGCGCTGCGTGGGATCAGCGTCGTCAGGGATGGGATACCTGGGATCGCGCGACGGTACCTGCGCCGGCTCCGCTGCCGACATATCAACGGCAGTACACCGGTGCCACTTATCCGCCTGTAGCGCAGCAGCAGACGCTGCAAAGCCAGAATTACCGTTATCAGCCGCACGAGGTCGTCGTGCACCAGGCGGCTCAGGCTCCGCAAGCGAAAGCGGCACCGGCACCTGTGGCCGCTCCGCAAGCAAGGCAGTCGACCCCGCAGGCAAAGCCCTCGGCGCAGCAGGCCCAGCGCGGGTCGACGCCCTCCGCCGCAGCCCAGCGAAGTGCGGCCATATCCCATGGCGGAAAATCGCCGCAACCGGCAGGCGGAGAGTTAGAGCGGTCCGCAGCCGCGAAGGCAGCCCCGGAGACAGCCACGACAGCCAAGGCGACGAAGCCACAGACGAAGCAAGCGATGGCCAAGGCTCAGCCGCAGGCTCAAAAAGCACAAGCTCAGAACAAGGCGCCCGCGCCGGAGACGAAGGTCGTGCATCAAGCGCAGCCCGCACCGCAAGCGCTGGCCCAGCACCAGGCATCGCGACCGCCCCAAGGGGTCGCCCAGCATCAGGAGCCGGCGAAGTCGCAGGAGAGAGCACCGCAAGGCAAAGAGCCGGCGCAGGAAGCCAGACCGGGGCAGGAGAAGGGCTAACTGCGGAGCGCAATACGGCGCGTTGGACAACCTCGCGCCAACTGTTTCGGGGCAACATGCCGGGGCGCCTGTGTGCGCAAGCGCACAGACGCCCCGTGCTTTGCGCGTTATGGTGACTTTGACGTCCGGCGTAGTTTTTGTCGCCTGCCGTTGTCCTGGTACATCCGTAGTGAGGACCGCGGTGATATACAAAGGAGCAGGTCATGAGTCTTGGCACCATTCTGCTGATCGTCTTGATTTTGATTCTTCTCGGCGTCCTCCCAACATGGCCCCACGCACGTTCCTGGGGCTATGGTCCCAGCGGAGTGGTCGGCGTCATCCTCGTCATTGTGCTCGTCCTGTTCTTGCTCGGGCGCCTATAAGACGCGCGCGTTAGCGCGAACTCGGAATAAAAAAGCCATGGCCAAAACACCCTTTCTTACCGATATCAAGACCTTGCGCAAGCGCGCCCGGCAGCACATCGATGACGGTTCGGTCACCGCTGGCTATTCCGCGGACCGGGCGACCGTGCTCCAGCTGCTAAACGACGCCCTCGCGACCGAACTCGTGTGTGTCCTTCGCTACCGCCGCCATCACTTCATGGCGCGAGGCATTCACGCCCCAGGCGTGGCCCAGGAATTTCTCGACCATTCGAACGAGGAGCAAGGCCACGCTGACCTGATTGCGGAACGCATCGTGCAGCTCGGTGGGGCGCCCGATTTCGCCCCGGCGGGGCTGGTGAGTCGCAGCCACGCGGAGTATGTCGAGGGTGATTCGCTGGTGAGCATGATTGAGGAAGACCTGGTAGCCGAACGTATCGCCATAGACAGCTACCGCGACATCATTCACTACCTTAGCGAGAAGGACCCGACGACGCGCCGCATGATGGAAGCGATACTGGCCGTCGAGGAGCAACACGCCGACGAGTTGGCCGATTTGCTGGTGACTTTGCCCAAGGATTCGCTCAAGAGGCGCGCCAAGAAGTCCCGATGAGCGCGCGCACCGCGCTTGTCGTGCGCACAACTGCGTTGCCGTTTGTGTGCACGCCTTGACTTCTGCCGCCGCTCCGATTGCGATCGCTGACCCTGATTCGGCCGAGTCAGGCGACCCGCCCGTCGATGTCACGCTTGCCCCCACGCGGCTACCGGTCGATGCGCGGGGAATGGCACTGGGTGTCCTGGCGGGGCTCGCCTGCGTGTTCGCGCTGTCTTGGGCGCAGTCATTTGTGGCACCGCTGCTGCTCGGCATCATCATTTCCTACACGCTCAATCCGCTCGTTACGTGGCTTGAAGCAATCAGGATTCCACGTGTCATAGGCACGGTCATCGTGATGACGAGCGTGATCGGGGCGCTCGTTATGGGCACCTATTCGCTGCGCGGTCAGATGCAGACCATCATCGAACAGTTGCCCGTAGCTGCAACGAAGTTCGCCACCGCGCTCGGGCGAATGCAAGTGGGCAACATCGGCAACATGCAGAAGGTGCAAAGCGCGGCGATGGTCGTTGAGAGGGCAACGACACAGGCAGCCGGCGGCATCGCCGTGCAACATCAGCCGGCCACGCATGTCATCGTTGACCAGCCCACCTTCAAGCTCAGCAACTTTCTGTGGGAAAGCTCGATGGGAGCCCTCGGCGCCGTGGGTCAGGCGGCAATGGTCGTGTTCCTGGTCTTCTTCCTGCTGCTCGGCGGCGACACTTTCAAGCGAAAGCTGGTGCGCCTCACCGGGCCGTCGCTATCGAAGAGAAAGATCACCGCAAATATTCTCGACGACATCAATGGTTCGATCCAGAAGTACATGTTAATGTTGCTGACAACGAACGTGCTCGTCGGGTTGCTGAGCTGGGTCGCATTTCAATGGATCGGCCTCGAGAATGCTGGTGCCTGGGCCGCCGCAGCCGGCCTATTACACATCATTCCCTACTTGGGGCCCGGCGTCACGGCCATTGCAACGGGCATGGCTGCCTTCATGCAATTCGAATCTTTTGGCACGGCCCTGCTCGTTGCTGGCGCGTTCCTGGCGATCGCGACCCTCGTCGGAACCTTCGTGACAACATGGATGACCGGACGAATCGCCAACATGAATTCCGCAGCGGTTTTCATTGCATTGCTGTTCTGGGGTTGGTTATGGGGCGTGTGGGGATTGCTGCTCAGCATTCCCCTCATCGTCATCGTTAAAGTGGTGTCGCAGCATGTGGAACAGTTACATCCGCTGGCGGAGCTGCTCGGAGATTGACTCGTTGGTGAGCCCGACGTCTTGGCAGGTCGCGAAGCGATGCGTTGGCCAAGCGCCATTGCCTAGCGTTGCGGCGGTGCAAGCCACCGGCTCGCCCGTCGCAATGTGCCGCATGCAGCTTGAAAAGGAAGCGCGCAATTGGTGACGAAGAACACGTCCATTTTCGGGCACCTGACGCAGTTCAGGACGCGATTGCGCACCAGCGGGTCAGCAAGCGAGTCTGTGGCAGACGAGCTGCCGCTGCGATCGGAATTGTTCAGTGCCGAGCAGATGGAGCGCTACGGCAAGACCCTGGCGCAGGCACATCGGCTGACGCCGCTTCGGGCACGCGATCAGCTCCTCCCGCGATTGGCGGCGAATGAAATTGTGCTCTTCGGTGTCTGCAAGCAGCTGACCGCGGCGGTCTCCGAGAACCACCGTATCAGTCCGGCGGGCGAATGGCTCCTCGACAATTTCCATCTGGTCGAAGAACAGATCCGCATCGCCAAGAGGCATCTGCCGCGCGGCTACAGTCGGGAGCTGCCACGCCTGGAGTTCGGCCCATCGGCGGGTCTGCCGCGCGTGTACGACATCGCACTCGA
>Ga0302324_100005195_pt1 | contig 28483 bp, 26 predicted proteins | sample Palsa_T0_1_FD_201949 | JGI IMG/M metagenome (GOLD analysis project Ga0302324, IMG submission 201949) | Peat permafrost microbial communities from Stordalen Mire near Abisko, Sweden - Palsa_T0_1 | ecosystem: Environmental > Terrestrial > Soil > Palsa > Peat permafrost | place: Sweden: Abisko...
ACTGGACCGCGTGCGTGGCCGTGATGAGACTGCCATGGCTGCTCTTTATGACAAATACAAGCGACTCGTCTACACCGTTAGCCTCCGTGTCCTCGGTGACCCGCAGGCCGCGGAAGACCTTTCGCAGGAGATCTTCCTCCGCGTCTGGCGCAAGCCGGACATGCAGGTGCCTCCCGGCGGCATGGCGCCCTGGTTCGCTGTTGTAGCTCGCAATCGATCGATTGATGTCATCCGTCAGCGCAAAAATTTTGTCGATGTCGACGCCACCGTGATTGAAAACGAATTGGGCACGTCGCCGAATTTCGATCAGGAGCGCCTCATCCAGCAGGCGCGTCAAGCTATGCAGAATGTAAGTGGGGAGCAACGGGAAGCGCTCCAGATGGCCTTTTTTGAAGGACTCACCCATACAGAAATCGCCGAACGCACCGGCCTCCCGCTCGGCACGGTCAAGACCAGGATTCGCAGCGCAGTCACAACTCTACGCAAGGTGATGGCAGCATGATGGCGTTTCAGCACATTTCGGAAGACGATCTCGCGCTGTTCGAGATGGGCGTCCTGTCTGCGCAGGAAGCCGCAGCCGTTCGCGCACATCTGGCCACCTGCGATCAATGTGCCGACGCCCTGCAACGCGCCGGCGCCTCCGATTCCCTGCTCGCCTTTGCCTTGCGGCCTGAATCTCCGTCCGCCGCGGCTCGCGAAAAATTCCTCAACGCATTGCAGGATTCTCCCGCCGCAACCCTAGCCGGGAAGACAGTCCTGCCCTTCCAGCGCCCACGCACCCGCCATCCCGCGCTTACCTTCCTGCCCACCTGGTCGCTGGGATTGGCCGCCGCCGTCCTGCTGCTCGCCGCTGCCGTCCTGTTCACGCAGAATCGCAACTACGCCCGCGAGAATCTGGCCCAGCAGGCCGAACTGAGTTCACAACAGCAACAGTTACAAATAGCGCAGCAGAAGGCTGCCTCAGCCCAGAAGGCCTCCGAGGTCCTCGCCACCCTGCAGGCCCCGGACACCGCCCGCTTCCTGCTTACCAGCGCGCCGGCGCCACCGCAGCCGCAGATCCGCACCTTCTTCCGCAAGAGCACCGGCCAGATCGTGCTCATCGCCTCCAGGCTCCCCGCCCTGCCTGCCGGCAAAACTTACGAACTCTGGTTCATCGGCAAGGATGGCAAGGCGCCAGTCGCCGCCGGCACCTTCTCCCCCGACGCCCAGGGCAACGTCACCGCATCCCTCTCCCAGGTCGCGGCCGGCGGAGAAGCCAAGCTCTTCGCCGTCACCGTAGAAAGCGAAGGCGGCTCATCAGCTCCGACCTCGCCCATTATCTTCTCCGGCAGCCAGGGCGAATAGCCCCCGCCCCAGCAGCAGGAGACCAGCGACGTCTCTACTTCGCCTTGCCCCCAAGCGTCATCTTCAGCCCCGAACGAAACGTAAACGGCAACGATGGATAGCCAATCACGCCAATGCGCTGCTGGCCCAAAAGATTATCCATTTGCGCATACATGCTCATCCATGGCTTCAATTGATATTCGCCCCCGAAGTCCAGCCGCTGGTAAGAAGCATCCAGGTTGCGATTCGGCAGCAGCAGCGTGTTGCCGCCGTTCACATCGCTATCGAGAAGAAATGTGGAGTCGTCCGACCGGCTCACGATATTGCCCTTTAGCGCCACAAACCAGCGGGGCCGCCGATAGCTGACCATAAAGAATCCCGTGTTTGGAGGCCGCCGGAATGGCCGCGCTCCGACGAGCGGGTCAAATGCCCCGATCGGGATCGTCGGGAACAGCGGATTGTATGAAGGCGTCAACGCGTCCGAGGAAAACGACTTCTGCACGACTGCATCGAGATACGTGTAACTAGCGCGAACAAATAGATCTCGCGAAATCTGCGCCTCGACTTCGCTCTCCGCGCCTTGCGCTCGAAAACTCAGCGAGTTTACGTAGGCGCCATAGACGCCGGCCTGCAACAGCTCATTGACGACGTCTGTTGGCACGCCCAGCTGCGCCAGCGCCTGCGTGTAGACATACTCCACCTCGTTGCTGAACTCGTTGTGAAAATATCTCGCGCGCAAAACCACACGTTGATGCAGCAGAACCTGCTCTAAGCCTCCGTCATAACTCCGCGATACTTCGGCGCCGATCGGCGCAATGCCGAATTGCTGAATCAGCTGCGGCCCATTCGGCAATGGCGCCAGTGTTTCAAACAATGATTCCGTCTGCGCCGTCAGGCTCGGCTCCTGCACGCCTTTAGAGAAATTCCCGACAAGCTTCGTCCCTTGAAACAACCCTTCTCCCGGCCGCACCAGGTAATATGCCAGTCCCACCCTCGGCGTCCCTTCGACCCCGAAGATTTCGTTCTTCTGCACACCGCCACCCAGCGAGTAGAACAATCTGTTCTTGATGTCCCCGGAGAATTGCAGCGTGTAATCGTAATTCCGCCGCGACGCCTGGTTCGTCGCATAATCCGTCGCGGACAAGCCACGCTCGTCTTGAAAATCGAAGCCGAAGAGCGCGACCATGTGGGGAGAAAAACGATAGCTGCTCTGGTACTCCACCTCATCACGATTCGACACCAACGAATAGCTCGAGCACGGCGTGAAGTAGCAGCCGTAATCCAAAATCGCCTGCCCGCTCGCCGAGTAGCCGTTCGCTCCTCGTATCGTGACTGGATTTCCGGAGGTGTATCCGTAACCGTAAAGTGGCGATGTGCTCGGCAACGGGATACCCACCTGCGCATAGTCCGCATACTGCTCCCGCTTGCGGGCTGCGCCATAGCGAACCAGGTTGTGCCAGCGCTCCGTCGTCTGTTGATCCACTACACCCGTCGCGTAAAAGTCCTGGTCGCCTTGGTGCGCTTCGTCGGCTATGCCGTAAAAATTCCACGCATTCGGCACCCCGACTCCCGAGTCGCTGTACCGTATGGTCCCGCGCAGTTGCAAATTGTCCGGTAGCGAATAGCCAACGTTCGCAGCCGCCGTCGTGTCACGAAATGCATCGTTCGGAACGGAATTCCCCGTGTTGTATGCAGTCAAGCCCGCGTAATAATCCAGCCGCCCCCCCGCTCCGGAAATATCCGTCTCCGCGTGCACGGTTTCAAAGTTGCCCCCATCCGCGGCGTAGTGAATCAGCGGTGTCACCGACGTTCCCTGTTTCGTGTTCATACTGACCACGCCGGCCATCGCATCCGAACCATACAGGACGCTATCCGCACCGCGGTAAACCTCAATCGTGTCCAGGTCACTCGCCGTTACTGTGCTGTAGTCGAAACCGCCGCCAACATCCGCGGCCTCAATGCCGTTCATCAGCACTTTATTGGAATTCGAATCTCCGCCTCGAATAAACAACGAAGTCACTCCGCCAGCCTGACCCTGTTGAACCACCGCCGCACCGGGCACGAGAGTCAGAGGCTCACTTACGTTCAGCTCGTCCTCCAACTCTTGCTCGCCTAGCACCGTCACCGCAGAACTCACCTGTGCCCGCGGTGTCGGCAGACCGTTCGCCGTCACCGTCACCTGATCGCTCAAATGCGCAGGAGATAACGTCACTCCGGGAGCTGCCACATGTCCCCCTGCGACGAAAAAACTCTCCGTCTGTTTCAAATCAAAGCCACTCGCCTGTACCACCAGCGTGTAGCGACCCTCCGGCGCATCCAGCGAAAACTCGCCCTGCACGCCCGTCTTGCCGTGGGCCACGACAACCCCGCGCGCGACTAACTGCACTTCCGCGCCCGCAATGCGCGCGCCAAGCGGATCAGCCACCGTGCCTTGAACTATGGATGCGAATGCCGCCTGAGACAAAACCAGTGCGGCACAAAAGAAAGCTGTGCGGCGTAAAAGCCGCTGCCAAATGTGCATGTCGTCCTCCGTCCCCCGCGGGACGTGGTTGGGTCAGCAACTAGGACCGGTCTCCTGACTTGCGCGCTCCGCACCGCCTTCCCAGGATTCACATCCCAGTGGCACTCTGGTGCAGAGACAACTCGCGCTTACAGTTGCGGGGCAGTGACGGATTTTCACCGTCTTCCCGAGCATCCCGTTGCGTGAAAACTTTGTGGCGCGGCAAACCTCACCGCAGGAACTGCTGCGCTTGTTATAGGGCAGTTCTTTCGTCAGGTCAAAGGTGGGCAGTGGAAATTATGATGCCGCCGCAAATTCTGCATCCAGCTCACACGCGGAGCTAGCTCTCCCGCAGGCTGCCCTCTTCCATCCCGCGCATCCGCAGGATTCGGTCCACCGCGTACGGCGCACGATGCGACTGCGGCGCGTGATAATGCCGCACCTGCAGCTCACCCAGCAATCCAACGCCCAGCAGCTGAATGCCAGCCAGCAAAAACACGCCGGCAATCACAAATATCGGTCCATGCTGGTCCATCACATGCTGATGCGTAAAAATCTTCAGCAGCAACAGCCAGACGCTCAGGATCATGCCGCTCAAAATGCTCGTCACGCCAATCGACCCGAAAAAATGCAGCGGCCGCGTCATGTACTTCAGTAGAAAGCGAATTGTTAGCAGATCGAAAAACACGCGAAACGTCCGCGAAATTCCGTAATGGCTCTTCCCCGCAGGCCGGTGAATATTCTTGATCGGAATCTCGCAAATCGTCGCGCCATACCAGGAGGCCAGCGCCGGGATAAAGCGGTGCATCTCGCCGTACAGCGGAATCGCCTGGATAACTTCGCGGCGATACGCCTTGAATGTCGTCCCAAAATCATGAATGTCGACGCCGCTCAGCCGCGCCATCAACCAGTTTGCAACCCGCGACGGCAGCCGGCGAAACACGTAATTATCCACCCGGCGCTCGCGCCAGCCACTGACCACGTCGTAGCCTTCGTCCAGCTTCGCGACAAAATTCGGAATCTCGCCCGGGTCGTGCTGCAGGTCGCCGTCCATCGCCAGAATGTAATCGCCGCTCGCGTGATCAAAGCCCGCTGCCAGCGCCGAAGTCTGCCCAAAGTTCCGCCGTAATTTGATCACCAGCACGCGGCTGTCTACCGCCGCAATCTCGCTCAGCAGCCGGAAGGTTCGGTCGCGCGAACCGTCGTCGACGAATACCAGCTCAAAGCTGTCACCGATTCCCTCCATCACAGCCTTCAGCTGGTCATAGAGCGCGGTCACGCTGTCTTCTTCGTTATGAAATGGCACCACGATGGAATACTTCGGCATACCTGTATTTTACGCCTCCACGGGCGAACAACAGCTGCAATTTAGACGAAGCTATTGTGCGAATTGATTCGGATTTACCCCATCGGTGCTTACAGACTCATTTCCCCGGCCCGCTTTTGCTACCCTTTTTCCATGGCCCTGTAGCTCAGGTGGATAGAGCGACGGTTTCCTAAACCGCAGGTCGGAAGTTCGAATCTTCCCAGGGTCACCACTTCAAACCGCGCCGCAGTTCTTGAAAATGTTCCACGTCCAACGTCGCCAGCGCCGAGACCCCATTCTCGCGTAAAATCAACTTAGATATGCCGCAAATCCAGCGCAGAAAAACAGTGACCGTCAACATCGGTGGCGTCCGTGTCGGCTCCGACGCGCCCGTCATGGTCCAGTCCATGACTAACACTGACACCGCCGACATTCCCGGCACGATTGCGCAGGTCGAAGCGCTTGCCAAGGCCGGATCGGAAATCGTCCGCGTTACCGTTAACAATGACGAAGCCGCCCAGGCAGTTCCCTACATCGTCGAAGGTCTGGCAAAGCGAAATGTTACCGTCGCCGGTTCTCCGCTGCCTGTGCCCATCGTTGGCGACTTTCACTACAACGGGCATCTGCTGCTCAAAAAATTTCCCGAGTGCGCCCGCGCTCTTGCCAAGTACCGCATCAATCCCGGCAACGTCTCCATCGGCCGCAAGGACGACTCAAACTTCCGCACCATGATCGAAGTCGCCATGGAGTACAACAAGCCGGTCCGGATTGGCGTGAACTGGGGCTCGTTGGACCAGGCGCTGCTCACCCGCATGATGGACGAAAATTCTCGACTCCCTGAGCCTCGTGAAGCTCGCGACGTGATGCTCGAGGCCATGTCCCGCAGTGCGCTGGACTCCGCTGCAGCGGCCGAAAGTTACGGCATGGCGCACGACAAGATCATCATCAGCGCCAAGGTCAGCAACGTCTGGGATCTGATCGACGCCTACGAAATGGTCGCGTCGCGCTGCGATTATCCGCTGCACCTCGGTCTCACCGAAGCCGGCATGGGAACCAAAGGCGTTGTCGCTTCGGCCGCCGGATTGGCGCCGCTCCTGCTTCAGGGCATCGGCGACACGATTCGCGTCAGCCTCACGCCCAAGCCGGCCGGCGATCGTACGGAAGAGGTCCAGGTCGCCCAGCAGATCCTGCAATCACTCGGGATTCGCAGCTTCGCTCCGCAAGTCACCGCCTGCCCCGGTTGCGGGCGCACGACCAGCTCATTCTTCCAGGAGATGGCGCAGGATATTCAGGGCTACATCAAGACGAATATGCCGGAGTGGCGCAAGAAATACACCGGCGTCGAAGACTTGAAAGTGGCTGTCATGGGCTGCATCGTCAATGGTCCCGGCGAATCCAAGCACGCCAACATCGGCATTTCTCTTCCGGGAACTTTTGAAGAGCCGAAGGCACCTGTCTTTGTCGATGGCCGTCTTGTCCTCACCCTGAAGGGCGATCACATCGTCGCCGAGTTTCTGAAAATCCTCGATGACTATATCGACACGCATTATGGAGCGCGGCAGACCGAACTTACTCACGCTTAGCAGAGTCCTCGCGTTATCGACTGGATACTATTTCGCTAGCGCTGCGTAATCGGGCCGGTCAGAAATTTTGCGATGGACATAGCGGCGAGCTATGCTCCCGTCGCGAACCAAAAACACTCCAGGCATGTGGAACGGACTGCTCTGCAGCTTCCCGGCTCCGTGTTTCAGCAATCCGCCCATGAGCCATCCGCGCCATACCGCTGGTTCGAAAATCTTCCACAGCGTGCCGCGTTGCATTCCAAAAACCGGCGCCTGGTACAGGCACGCGTCGGGATCGCTGATCCGCTCTACAGTCGATAATTTGTAATAGTCAAAGTAGTTTTTGGCAATCGCGGGCGTTCCCAGGTGGACAAACACCGGAATTACTCCCATTGCCTGCAGTCGTGGCGTCGCCTGGGCCACGTCATCGATCGCCTGGCGAGCAAACGTACAGCCGAAATGCCTCAGGAATACAAGCAGCACCGGCTTCTCTGCGCAAATCTCGCCCAGCGTTCGGCCCGACTCCGTCTTCGTTGCCAATGCCGAATCGAGCGTACCCGCCATCCCGTTGCTTCCTTTCGCTGCCTGTGCTCGCCATCTTACGCCTGCTGCGCTCGCAGTTAGAATGGAGCCGTGCGCTACCTACTCGCCTTTCTCGCTCTCTGTGGCATCGTAATCGCTTCCCTCGCGCTCCAGATCCATAACTCGACAGCAACCGCGCCTTGCAGCATCAACGAACATTGGGACTGCGGCGTCGTCAACCACAGTGAGTTCGCGGAAATCCGGCACGTACCCGTCGCAATTTTCGGCATCGCGGGATATGCGCTCCTCGGAATTCTGGCGCTCTTTCGCATGCGCACCTCGCACCTCATCGCATCCCTGTTGGGCCTCGCGTTCTCCGTGCGACTCACCTATATCGAGAAATACGTGCTGCAGGTGTGGTGTCTTTACTGCGTCATCTCACAACTCATCATCCTATTGATCGCGGTCTTGAGCATCGCCTGGTACCTGCGGACACGTCAATCGCATCGCTCCAGACAGGCTCTCTAGTTTCAGGGCGGTTTCGTGTTTTCCAGGCAACATCCTGCGCGCGACCGTGTTGGATTAAAACAATCGCTCGCATGAAGTTGCGCAGCCGCAGTTACACAACCAACCTGAACAGGAGCACTCGGTGAACAAGCTACTAGCCTGCACTTTGTTGTCAGTCCCCCTTCTCGCGGCAGGTTGCGCGCATCCGCCGCCGCCCGCCTACTATCCCCCGCCACCCCCGCCGCCGCCGACATATTCTCAGGTTGCGCAGCAGGGCTTCCACGATGGTTTCGCAGCCGCGCAGCATGACATGCGCGCCGGCAAGCCGCCAAACTTCGCGCGGCATCCGCGTTTCCGGAACCCCCCGGTTCCCCCACCGGCGTTTGACGAATATCGTCAAAGCTTCCGCCATGGCTATGAGCAGGCAGTGCGTGCCGGCGCACCACCACCTCCACCTGCGCAGTAATCTTTTAGCGGTGTTGGCCTGCGATAGAGTGCCGGCCAACACCCGCTTTCCCTATCGCGCAGCGCTGGCTTTGTACAGCTGCATCACCCACCCCGGCGGGTCTGTGTCATCTCGAAAGCCGTCCTTCACACCAAGCGACGGTGCCCATCTCTCCAGCCAGCTGATTCCGCCGCGCCCGCTGTACGTGTCCTTGGTTGCGTAAGCCGGATCCGCAAGCGCGGCATCGAGGGAAACGAATTTGTAACCGTGTTGTTCGTATTGCTCCAACAGTGCATCCAGTGCATCCGCATTCAGTCGATTGACATGCAGATCGGCGATCTGCGGAATGTTGCGGTGGAATTCTTCCGTCGCAACTCGCTCGACAAAGGCAATCTTCTGCTCATTTTCAGACAGATATGCTTCGCGAAGCCGCGCCACCATCGCAGCGTCCGTATTCTGCAACGCTCGATCGTAAAGCGAGGCATACATCCAATCATCATTCTCCAGCGTCATTGGCGCGACCGAATAATTCTGCAAGGCGAGATAAGCAAGAAAGCCGTCACGCTTCTCCGCGGTATCGCCGGTGTCGTTATACGGGTAGCGATAGAAACGCTCACGTTTTCCAGCCTGTTTCATCAGCAGTGGTGTAATCACCGTGCCGCGGGCAAAATCGGCTTCGTATGCAGTCAGTGACACGTCACTCAAATAAAGATGCGAGTAGCCGTGACAGCCAAGGTCCATCCCCGCGTCGAGCCAGGATTGCAACAGCGCGGCGTAAGCATCGCGTGCGCCGGGCGCGTTCAACTTGATCTCGTTGACGAAGCCGATCGCGGGAACGTGATGCTTCTGCAACGTCGCCAAAACCGAGCGTGTAATTTCCTGCTCCTCATGAACCGCACCAGGGGCGGGGTTCTGGCTGTAGGTCGCGACCGGCAGGTCGTCCAGGGTGATGGCGATTTGCTTTTGGGCCGTTGCGGATATCGCGAACAGAAACGAACAAGCCAGCAGAACACGCATGCGTCATTCTCGCCTATCCCACGCGAATTTTCCGCGACGAGCTTGCCAACCCATTCCACCCTTACGATTGAGACGAGGCGGCGATTTGAGGCGCAAATTTTGCTCCCGCAAACAGCGCTGCCGAAGATCCGAGCATGGCGAGCAGCGTCAGCCCGAGGCCAATGCGAAGATTCGTATGGTCTGAAACCCAGCCGATGATCTGGGGTGACGGCACGTCGCCAAGGATGTGAATCAGAAATAGCTCAACCGCAATGGCCGTGGCTCGAATTGCCGCCGAAACGCTGTTCACAATCGCTGCATTCAGTGGCCCGGTATTTAAAAATAGAAAAAACTGCGCGAGGAAAATAGCGGGGATGATGCTCCAGTGCGGTCCAAAGAAAGCAAGCATCGCACCCGGGACACCGAGCAGCATGCTCCACCCGGATAGCAGATAAAGTGCGCGGAAGTTGGAACGCAGCCAGCGCTGCGCCAATGCCCCGCCGACAAACGTGCCGACAATCCCTGTAATCGCAGTGATTCCGCCAAGTGTTACCCCTGCTTTGCCCACGGAATAATGTCCATAGCGGACGAGAAATGTCGGCATCCAGACTGAAATTCCGCCGAGCGCGAAAGTCATCAGTGCCATCCCGAGCACGGCAAAGACATAGCCGGGATTGCGTACCAGCCCGCGATAGAGAATCTTGAAGAAGCCTCTGACTCGGGCGGATAAAGCCTGTCCGGCCGTCGACGATCCGCCTTCCCGAGGCAGAGCCGGAGCAACATGATCTGAAGCGCCGCGCTCGGGCTCGCGCAGAAAAATCCAAAGCAGTATTGCGACGACGAGCCCCGGAACAGCCGCGACATAAAACGGCGCACGCCATCCGTACCGTCCTCCCAGCGCGCCACCGGTGAGATATCCCAACGCCGCGCCCAGCGGAATCGCCGTATAAAAAATCGTCAGGACGCGATTGCGGTCCACCTCGTCGTAGAAATCCGCTAGAACGGCCGGCGCAAAGATGCCAAAGCTGGCCTCGCCGATGCCAACGATCGCGTGACGAAAAAGCAGCTGGTCGTAGGAGTGCACCGTCGCAGTCAGCAGCGTCGCGCAACTCCATATCAGAGCGCCCGCGATGATGAGCGGCTTGCGCCGATAGTGATCCCCCAACCAGCCGGTTAGCGGAGCCGCGACCATATAGACGATAAAAAATGCTGTCGTCAGCAGCCCGATCTGCGCATCGTTGAGCTGAAATTCCTTTTGAATAATTGGCTGCACGCCCGGCAGAACATAGCGGTCGATGTAGTTCAGCAGGTTCAGCGCAGTCAGCAAAGCGAGGGCAACTAATGCTCCCGGCGGCGAGGCCAGCCGCATGCCGCGCGCGGAACTCAAACGGGAGCCGGATTGCGGAGCGTCAGCCGTCATGCGCGGTAAGAATAGCAGGCGTGTTTTACGAATCGGCACGACTGTGGCAATCTGCAATTGAACGCGTCACAAGCCGAACCAACCACGGAGCCGATTATGAGAACTGCATCACGCAAGCGGACGCTGGCACTGAGCACAGGACTGGCAGCAATATTCATCGCGGGATCAGCCGCCACCGCGCAATCCATGCCCCGCGAAGCATTCAAAGCAAAGACGATTTTTGTTATCAACCAGACGGGCAAAGCCACAGTCGAGAATGGCGCCGACTCCGAACTCAGCAAGTGGGGCCGCTTCACCATGGCCGACGATGCCGCCAGCGCCGACATCAAGCTGGTGCTGACCAAAGCCGGTTCGACCGTGACATCGACGGAAACGCCGAAGGCCGACGGCAGCGGCTTCGATTCCAGTACCTCGACCACTTTCACTATGGGCGTCGACATGCACGCCTATGTCAAAGGCGAAGGACTGTATTTCTTCCAGACCAACACATCCAGCTCGGGAGAAAAAGCCGGCCGGAACCTCATCGATAACTTCCGCAAACTTTATCCCAGGGAGTAGTCCACGAACTATTTGGCAGGGCGCGGCCATTTCGCAACGATCAGCGTGGAAATCCCGCCCCGCGGCCGAAAGTCTCCCTTGACTTCTGCCCACACCGGATTGCACGCCCGCACCACATCTTCAAGGATGCGGTTGACCGCGTTTTCTTGAAAAATCCCCAGATTGCGATAGCAGAACAGATATTCCTTCAGCGATTTCAACTCCAGGCACGTTTTCCGCGGCATGTATCGGATGATGATATGGCCAAAATCCGGTAGGCCGGTCTTGGGGCAAACCGAGGTGAACTCCGGATCGTCGATCGCGATTTCGTAGCCCGGAAACTGGTTCGCCCAGGTCTCGATCGCCGGAAAGGCAAAGTCAATGCCGGCGGCAGCATGGTCGTCGGTATAGCGGGGCTTCTTCATAGTCTGATTGTAACGGCGCGCTTACAGAACATCGAGCCGCAAGAATTCGCATCGCAACGGCTGCGGGCCGCGTCTTATATACTTCCGAATTGTCTGCATGGCAACGTCTCTCATCCAACAGCCGCGTGTCTGGCTTCGCATTCTCCTCGTGCTCGTGCTCGTCGGCGGCATTGGATTGTGGGTCCATTCCCTCACACAGGCCGCAACTGTCGTCCGTGTCGCCAAGGTCACCCGCCAGGGTCTCGTCGCCAGCACGAGCACGAACGGCATTGTCGAACCGATGCACGAGTTTGAAGTTCACAGCCCGCTGCCGACCGTCATCAGCGCCATCTATGTCAAAGAGGGCGAGCATGTCGACCAGGGAAAACTGCTGCTGACCCTCGATGACGCGTCCGCGAAAAGCACCCTGGCCCAGGCCGCGGCCTCGGTCAAAGCTGCGGAAGTCGCGTTGGATTCTCTGCAGCAGGGCGGGACCCGCAGCGACCAAGTCACTCTCAGCAGCCGGACTGCACAATCCCAGGCCGAGCGCGACGCAGCAGCGCGCGACCTGGCAACCTTGCAGACTCTCGAAAAGCAAGGCGCTGCCTCGCCCGCTGAAGTTCAGGCCGCCCAACAGCGGTTACAAACTGCAACTTCAGCGCTCGAACTCAACCAGCTCCACAAGAAAGACAATTACTCCAGCCTCGACCTGTCCCACGCGCAGTCTTCTCTGGAAGAAGCACGCGCCGCCTACGCCGCCGCCGAGGACACGCTGCGCATGACGAACGTCCATGCGCCCTTCGCCGGAACCGTGTTTTCCCTCCCCGTGCACGCCAGCCAATTCGTCCAGGTTGGAGACAAGTTGCTCGAACTCGCCGACCTGTCCAAGCTCCAGGTCAGAGCCTACTTCGATGAGCCTGAACTGGGCAAAGTGGCATTGGGCCAGCCGGCAACGTTGCAGTGGGCCGCCAAACCCGGCCATACGTGGCACGGCACTGTCGCGCAAATGCCCTCCACTATCGTTCATTACGGAACGCGTAACGTCGGCGAAGTCGTCATTTCCGTCGACGACGCCCAGGGCATGCTTCTTCCGGCGACAAATGTAACCGTCACTGTTACAACCACGCAACGCGCCAACGCTCTCACTGTGCCTCGTGAAGCGCTGCACCTTGATGTCCACGGCAACTATGTATATGTGATTCAGGACGGCCATCTGCATCGCGTCGATGTCACCACCGGCGCCGTCAACATGAGCGAAGCCGAAATTACTGGTGGGTTGCAGGAAGGCTCGACCGTGGTCCTCAGCAGCGTGGATGGCAGCCCTCTCAAGGACGGCATGGAAATCCGGACTGCCGACGCGTCTTGAGGTAGGGCATGGGCCGCGCTTCTGGATTTTTTTTAGCCTGTTTGCTGCCATGGCTGCCGTCCACCTCGCTCGCGCAGAATCTCGCCGCCGCTGAAGTGGATTTGCAGCAGGGCCGCGTCCATGCGGCTCTCGCCGGGGCGACCGATGCACTCGCCGCAAATCCAAAAGACCCAGCCGCCCAATTTCTTATCTGCCGCGCTCGCTATCAACTTGGCCAATGGCAGGACGCTGTGAATGCATGCCGCCTCGCCGTCACATTCGACGCCACCCAGGCCCACTACCACCTCTGGCTGGGCCGCTCACTGGGCGAACAGGCACAGCGTGCGCAACTGCTGGCCGCATATTCTCTGGCCAAGCAGGTTCGCGGAGAATTTGAAACTGCAGCCAAACTCGCTCCGCAGGATTCCGCTGTCCTCAGCGACCTCGGCGAATTTTATGTCAAAGCCCCCAGCCTGCTCGGCGGCGGCACGGACAAAGCCCGCGCCATCGCTGCCCGCCTCGGCACCGTTGACCCCGGCCAGTCGCACTGGCTGCAGTCGGAAATTGCCGGTGCGAAAAAGAACTACGACCTCGCTGAGCGTGAGCTGATGCTAGCCATCGAAACCTCATCAAATCTGGCCCAGGCATGGATGAACCTCGCGTCCTTCTATCAGGGCCGCAAGCGCCTCGACGATATGGAGAGCGCCGTCCGGCACGGCGCCGCAGCTGATCTGCGCTCCACCAGCGCTCTGGTCGACGGCGCCAGTCCCCTCATCGCAACCAGCCGCAACACGCCACTCGCTGCTGACCTTTTGCAGCGCTATGTAAATGGCGGTCATCTGAGTGAGGACGCGCCGGCATTCATCGCTCACATCAAGCTCGCACAGCTGCTCGATAAGCTTGGCGACACTGCCGGTGCGGCCAGGCAACGCGCTGCCGCCCGCGCTCTGGCGCCGGAATATGTCGAACCAGCACCGCAGGCGCACTAGCTTTAGAATCGTGACTGTCCACATGGCAGAATTTTTCGGAGGAAGTTTGCGGGGAACGAAGTCCAGGCGAGCGGCCGCAACGCTGATCCTGCTGACGCTCGCCTGCTGGAGCGGCGAGCGTGCCATCGCGCAGGTCTCCTTCGGCACCGCCGTCGATCTCGCCCTCCGCAACAGCGACACAGTCCAGATCGCACTGGCCGAACAGGCCAAAGCGAAAGCCGTTCTCGCCGAAACTAAGGACGTCTATATCCCGTCCGTCGCCTTCGGCTCTGGCCTCGCATACACAAATGGATTCCCTATCGGTGATCCCAGCGTCGTTCGCTTCACGGGACAGGGTCTGGTGGCAAATTTCTCTCAGCCCTCATACATTCGCTCCGCCAAGGCTGGCTATGCCGCTGCCACATATTCGCTGGAAGATGTTCGCAGACAGGTCATTCATGACGCTGCTGAAAGCTACGCGGAACTCGATGCAACCCAAAAGTCTCTTGCAGCATTGCAGCAGGAAGAAACGGCGGCTCACGAGTTCGTTCGCATCACGCAGGACCGCGTTGACTCCGGTGTCCAAGCTCAACTCGATAGCAAGAAAGCGCAACTGCGAGCCGCGCAGGTTCGGTTGCGGCGAATAGATCTTGAGGGCCGCGCGGACTTGCTGCGCGAGCATCTCGCTTCCCTCACCGGAGTGCCAGCCAGTAGTTTCACGACAGACAGCGCGAGCATTCCGGCCTTTCCCCCTCCGCCACCAACCGCTTCGTTACGGCAGGCGGCGCTCGACTCCAGCGCGGCCATCAAGAGCGCATATGAGATGGCGAAGTCCAAGCAATACCAGGCCCACGGCGATCACAGAGTAGAGTGGCGTCCGGAAATTGATTTGGCGCTGCAATACGGATACTTCGCGGACTTCAACAATTACAGCGTCTACTACCGCTATTTCACAAATAGCAATATCGCGGCCGGGGTCCAAATCACGGTGCCGCTGTTCAACGTGGCGCTGCGAAACAAGGCCCGTGAATCAGATGCCGACGCCGCCAAAGCCACTCATCAATTGAATCTCGCATCAGCACAAGTCAGCGAGCAAGTCCTACAACTCTCACGCGCCGTGGAGCAGACGGACGCAGCCGCCGAAGTCGCCCGCCTGCAGCATGAGATTTCCTCCGCCGATCTCGACGCGCTACAACTGCGCGCGTCTCAGGGCAGCAGCGGTCCGAGCGGCGGCGTCGTCACGCCGAACGAGACGGCCGGCGCGCAGATCCAGGAACGCGGCCTCTATGTGGATTTCCTCAACGCCGAATGGGAGCACACCAAGGCCGAACTCAGTTTGATGAACGCCACCGGCACGCTCGCAGACTGGGCGAAAGCCGCGCTTACGGCCACTCCTGCGAGCACACAAATCGCGCCTGCAACTCCTCATAACTGAGTGGAATCCGCCTAGGAAATCACTCGAATTTGCCCTCCGGTGAGCCCCCTTCACGATGGTAAAATTGAGGTGGAGTCACATGCCCTTAAAGACGCTATTTCTGAATCCCCCCTCGTTTGAGAATTTTGACGGCGGCGCCAGCTCACGTTGGCCTGCCACTCGCGAAATCGAGTCCTACTGGTACCCCGTCTGGCTAACCTATCCCGCCGGCTTGCTCGAAGGCTCGCGCCTGCTGGACGCGCCGCCGCATCACGTCTCCGCCAACGAGACGATAGAAATCTCGAAGGACTACGACTTTCTCGTACTGTTCACCAGCACCGTCGGCTGGCACGGCGACCATGGCTTGGCGCAGGCGATCAAGAGCGCGAATCCGAAGATCAAGATTGCCTTCGTCGGGCCGCCCGTCACCACCGACCCCGACCGCGCACTGCACGAGTGTTCCGCAATCGACTTCGTCTGCCGCCGTGAGTTCGACATGAGCGTCGTCGAATTTGCCAACGGCAAGCCGCTGAATGACATCCTTGGCATCAGCTATCGCGGTGACAACGGACAGATCCAGCACACGCCCGACCGTCCGCAGCTCGACAACCTGGACGCGATGCCGTGGGCCACAAAGATCTACAAGCGCGATCTGGACGTCACCAAATACAACGTCCCGTTCCTGCTGCATCCGTATGTTTCGCTGTACTCCACGCGCGGCTGCCCGGCGCAATGCACCTTCTGCCTCTGGCCACAGACACTCAGCGGCCACGCCTGGCGCAAGCGCTCTAGCGACGACGTTGCCGCCGAAATGGCATGGGCAAAGGAAAACTTCCCCGAAGTGAAGGAATTTTTCTTCGACGACGACACTTTCAACATCCAGAAAGCGCGCACCGTCGAACTCTGCGCCAAGCTCAAGCCGCTTGGACTGACCTGGTCCTGCACCTCGCGCGTCACCACAGACCGCGAGACGCTGAAAGCCATGCGCGAGGCCGGCTGCCGTCTGCTCATCGTCGGTTACGAATCCGGCGATCCGCAAATTCTCAAAAACATCAAGAAGGGTGCGACCGTCGAACGTGCCCGCGACTTCACAAAAGATTGCCACGACCTCGGCCTGACTATTCACGGCGACTTCATCCTCGGCCTCCCGGGCGAGACGAAGGAATCCATCCGCAACACCATCAACTTCGCCAAGGCGCTCGACGTCGAGACCATCCAGGTGTCGATCGCACACGCCTATCCGGGCACGGAATTCTACGATTTCGCCAAGAAGAACGGCTACATCACGAATGACGTCATGGCTGACACTGGTGGCCACCAGATGGCGCACATCGAGTATCCCGGTCTGCCGACCGACTACGTCCTCGAGATGGTCCACCGCTTCTACGACGAATATTATTTCCGTCCCAAGGCAGCGTGGCGCGTCATCAGCAAAGCCATCGTCAACCGCGACCTCGGCCGTCTCTACATCGAGTCGAAGGCGTTCCTCAAGCTCCGCGCGGAACGAAATCGCACTGTGAAGCAGACCCGCAAGGATCAGGCTTCCGCCGCCAAAACTTCAACCCCGGCGGGCGCAAGCGCCTAACCCGAAACTCATCAACACTGCCCGACACGGCTTCGGCCGTGTCGCCGCATTTTAGGCCCGACTTTTGAAGTTCACTCTCACCCCTCGCCGCTATCTCGTCCTGCTGGCCGTTATGCTGACCGCGGCGCTCGGCGACACCTGCCTCAGCATTGGCATGAAGCACGTCGGCGGCATCACTCTGCATCACTGGACCGACCTGATAGTCGCTCTCCGCGAGCCATGGATCATCGCTGGCATCTTTTTGCTGCTCGGATTTTTCGCAGTGCAGATCACCGCGCTTAGCTGGGCTGATCTGACGTTCGTTTTACCGGCGACATCCTTTTCTTACGTCATCATGACGCTGCTTGCACGCGTCGTTCTCCACGAACACGTCTCGCTCTCGCGCTGGCTCGGCGTCATCTTCATCACCGCCGGCGTCGGCTTCGTTGCCCGAGGACCATCACTCACCACCGGCCACCAGGAGTCTGCGTGAATACCTGGCTAATGATCGCGGCCATCGTGCTCAGCGCAACCGCTGGCGACGTGCTGGTCACCGCCGCTCTGCGGCGCATCGGAGACCTCGACGACGTCCGTGCCCGCTCTGGCTTGCTTGGCGCAATCTCGGCAGTCGTCACCAGCCCGTGGATGATCGGCGGCGTCTGCTGCATGGCCGTCAGTTTTTTTTCTTTGCTCATCGCCCTCAGCTGGGCGGACCTGTCGCTCATCGGTCCGGCGTCGGCTTCCCTCACCTTCGTCACCAACGCCGTCGCCGCAAAGTTCTTTCTGAAGGAAAATGTCGACCGCACCCGGTGGCTCGCAGCGATTTGCGTTTGCTGCGGGGTTGCTCTGCTAGCCCGCTGAAGTGGGCACCGGATCGTCAGCCAGAAATCGCATTAACCCGCTGGCCGGAAGATCAGGCTGCAAAAACTTTTCTTGCCGCCCGGCCGCTTGCGAAAGTGCTTCCGCCGCAAGATAACCGCTGCGCACTGCCCCCTCCATCGTTGAAGGCCAACCGGTGGCTGTCCAATCGCCAGCAAGAAACGCACGCGGCCACGGACTGACAGCAGATGGCCGATACGCGTCCACTCCCGGCGGAACTCGAAATGTCGCATTGATTTCTTTCACGACCACCGCCTTGAGAACCTGCGCGCCATGCATTGCCGGAAAAAATCGCTGCAACTCCCGCACCGCAAGCTCGAGTATCTCCTCGCGTGACATGCTCACCATATCCACCGACGCACTCACGACCAACTCGACGTAGCTGCCTTCCATCCCAGCCCGAGTCGCAGGCTGGATCGTAGATTTCTGGAATAGCCACTGGATCGGCGAATCCAGCAGCGCCGCATGATCCAGCTCCGTGATCACTCGGTCCAGCCAAAGATGAATCCCAGTAATCGGGGACGGCTGCAGTTGATCAAGATCTTGCGCCAGACGCGTTACCTGCGCCGGCATTCCCCCTGAAATCTCCGGCAACAACTTTTGCATCGCTTGAAACGGCAGCGCAAAGACGACAGCGTCGGCTTCGAAAGTCGCGTGGGTGGTCCGCACCCGCCACCGTCCTGCGTCCGGCGCATACTCCGCACCATCAACCGAAGCGCGCAAATTCACTGAGCCGTCCAGCGATTGAATCAAGTCAATCGCGCGTGAGTAAATTTCCCCCAGCGGAACAGTCGCCAGCCCCATCGAGCCGCCCTCTTGCGACTTCAGCAGCGATTCATGAAGCACCTGGCTCGCGTAATGCACCGATACATTGTCCAGCTCATCATTCAAAGCACTCAGCAAAACGGGCCGCCAGAAATGATCAATCGTTCGCGGTGTTTGCCTGTGCGCTCGCAGCCAGTCACCAAAGCTACTCTGTTCCTCCGGCAGAGGCCGCCGAATCATCGTCTGCAAAGCGCTTGAAATCGCCAGCTTGTCGCGTAAGTCAAACATCGGCGCGGCAAGGAAGCTGAAGGTATTGTGCAAAGGCGCCGGCAATATCTCTGGCTTCAGGACAGACCGTCGCCCTCCTGGCTCGATAAAAGTTATGCTGTTCGACCAGCGAACCGTTTTCTCTGCACCAATGCGCCTGTAGAAATCCGACAGGTTTGTGCAGCAGCCGAGGAGAACATGCTGACAGTTGTCGATCACCTCTCCCGTCGCCGGATGCGTGTAGGAAGACGCCCGCCCGCCAACATAAGGTCGTCGCTCGAGCACCTGCGTCCGAAAGCCAGCTTGGCTCAGCGCGGAGGCCGCCGCAAGTCCTGCCAATCCGCCGCCAACCACGATTACGTCGCGGATAGAGCGCAGCTCGTTATCAGCGATCGAAGCACTGGTCATCGCGCCGCGCCGCCTTGCCCACGGAACACTTTCTGCCACGCGACCTGCCCGAGTCCGAGCGCAAGAATCGAGAGCTTCTGCGTTGACGGCAGCGCAACCTTATCTCGAGACATTGCATAATCACGCCCCTGCATGCGGCGCAAAAGTCCGCGATAGATCTTCACCAGCACCCACAACGCCGGACGCGAATCAATATCGATCAGGGGAAGTAAAGCGTCGGCCGAGCGGTAATAGGTTTCAGCACGCTTCCCTTCGTGGGAGAGCACCTCCTGCAACTGTCGGCTTTTCGCAGTAAACGCGGAGCCGCTCAGCAGGTCGTCTACGGTCACATCTTGCTGCGCCAGATCCTGGATCGGAAGATACACGCGCCCAACCGCCGCATCCTCAGCGACGTCTCGCAGGATATTTGTCAGCTGAAACGCGATGCCAGTTGCCTCCGCCAACTTCTCCGCATGCTGATCGCTGTAGCCAAAGATGCGTATGCAAACCAGTCCAACGACGGACGCGACGAGATAACAGTAACGATACAAATCTTCGAAGGTCTCGTACACAGGTGGCCGCTCGCTCAAATCCAGCGTCGTTCCTTCCACCAGCTTTACCAGCCACTCGCCAGGAATGGCGAATCGCTGTTGCGCGTCCCTCAATGCGAGAAAAACCGGATCCGCGGTAGCAGCACCTGCTTCCACCGCTTCCCAGCCGGACAGCCATTCCGCCATTTGCGTCCTGCGTCTCGTGACCGATTCCGATGGCTCATCCGCAAGATCATCGGCACGTCGCATAAACGCATATACCGCGCAGATCGCATCGCGCTTCGCTTTCGGCAATGCAACGAATGCGTAGTAAAAATTGCGCGCACGCGACCGCGCAATATCGCTGCAGAAGTCATAAGCCGCGCGAACATCCGGGGTTACCTCGGCGAGTTGCATCACTTGCCCTTGTTGCCTCCGGCCACTCCAAACGCGCGCGACCACAGCGCGCGCAACAAAAGCGCAGCCTTCCGGGGAGTCGAAATAGCCGGGCGGCTACTCAACACGTCATAGTCCCGCCACTCGATGGCTCGCATAATCTCAAGTCCGCCTCGGCTGAAAAGTTCCAGGTCCACAGCCAGGTCCTTGTCCACAGAATGAATCAGCGGCATGCCCTGCTGAAACATCTGCCGCGTAGAGTCGACCTCATATCGCAGCAATTTTCGAAATTCCGGTGTTGCGTGACCCGACGCAATCACATCTTCCGTTACGCCAAACCGCGCCAGATCGGCCTGCGGAATGTAAACGCGGCCCTTCGCGAAATCCACCCGCACATCCTGCCAGAAATTTGCCAGTTGCAGCGCTGAGCATGTGAAATCCGACAGCCGCATCCGCTCTGCATCAGAATATCCACACGTGTAAAGAACGAGATGCCCAACAGGATTCGCCGAGTAGTGGCAATAAGCGAGAATGTCCTCGATCGTTTGAAAACGATGGATGTCCTGATCCTGGCGAAACGCAACCAGCAGGTCATTGAACGGCTGCTGCGGAATATTACACTCCCGCACCGTCGCCGCCAGCGCAACAAACACCGGGTGGTGCGCCTCGCCCCGATAGCAGGCGTCGAGCTCATGCTGCCATAGATCAAGCAGCGCCAGTGACTCCTCCCGGTTGCCGACCTCATCTCCCAGGTCATCCGATATCCGGCAATAGGCATAAATAGCGTGGAAATGCTTTCGCAGGCGCTTCGGCAGAAACCACGACGCGACATGGAAGTTCTCGTAATGAGATTCAGCCAGGCGCTGGCAATAAGTCCGCGCCTGCTCCAGCGTCGGCGTCGTCTCAGGCATGCGGTACTCGGGCGGCAGCTTGGCCCAGCCGGATTCAACTAATGCATTTGTAACTGTAGCTGTCATTATTGCCACGGATCGATCACGGTTTTAATTTCATAGGTACGATTCATCATTCCATCCAGCACTGGCTTCAGCTTTTCAAGCGGCGCGCGACCCGTAAGAAAGTCTGCGGCCTTGAACCGTCCGCTCGCGATCAAATTGAAAGCGCGCCGTACTGTCGCAGGCGTGTGATGAAAGCTGGCTTTCAACGTGATGTCGCTGTAATGAAGCAAATTCGTGTCGAACTCAACCTTGGACCCGGCCGGCGGCCCTCCAAAGAAATTTACGGTGCCTCCTTTGCGGACCATCTCGACTGCCCATTGCCAGGTCAGCGGCTGCGCCACAGCCTCCAGGACGACGTCCGGACCGCGCCCCCCCGGAGTCAAGGCACGCACGGCCGCGATAGCGTCAGCGCCTGCTGCCGACTGCACCACATGAGCGGCACCAAAGTTCCTGGCGGCTGCAACCTGGGCATCGCGTTTGACCACGGCGATGACCTCAGCCCCGAGCAACGAAGCCGCATGGATGAACAGCAACCCGATAGGCCCCGCCCCGATCACTGCGACGGCATCTCCCGCCGCAATGCCGGACTCTTCGATGCCGCGTATGCAGCAGGCCAGCGGTTCCGTCAATGCCGAGTGTTCGAGTTCGACAGTCTCAGGCACTTGCAGCGTATTCTTCTCGACGATCCGCGCCGGGATTCGGATGTACTGCGCGTATGCGCCGTTGTTGAACAGCAGATCGTCGCAAAGATTCTGCTGACCATGACGACAGAAAAAACAAGCATCGCAAGGCGCAGAATTCAGCGCGACAACCCGCTCGCCCACCTGAAATTGCGTGACGCCTTCACCCAGCGCTGCCACCGTTCCAGCCAGTTCATGCCCAAAAGCCATCGGAGGTTTCAACATCCGCGCATGATAACCACGGCGATAAACCTTCAGATCGGTTCCGCAAGTCAACGCCGCATGGACGCGAATCACAATTTCGCCGGCGGCTGGCTCGGGCAGCGGCACTCGCTCCACCCGCACGTCTTCCTTGCCATGGAGAATGGCTGCCAGCATGGTATTCATCGGCCAACTCCAGCCACTGCGCCCGGCTGAATCATGATCTTCAGCGAGTCCGCGCGGGGATTCGAGGCGAGCTCGATCGCTTCGAGCGCATCTTCCAGCGCAAACCTGTGCGAAATGAGTCGTGTCAGGTCGAACCCGCGATTGTAACCGTGCAAGACTAAATCGGCCGCTTCCTTCTGAACCTCGACCGACGCACTGTAGGAACCGAGCAGCGTTTTCTCATCCATGCAGATGGCTGCCGGGTCGATCGTCGCATCGGTGTGCTGGGTCGAAGCGAAAAGTAAAACCCGTCCGCCCGGGCGAGTCGCGTCCAGCGCGACGCGGACGAGCGCATCGCCCGCCACTGCAACAATCACAGCATCGGCCCCGCGCCCTTCCGTTTCCCGGCGAAGAATCTCGACGACGTTCTGCTTGGCGTCGAGTGGGTGCTCAAAACCAAACTTTGCCGCTATGGCATGACGCTCTGCGAAAAGATCCGACGTAAATACCCGCGCCCCCGTGCGCTTTGCCAGCGCAGCTAGCAAAATCCCAATCGGACCTTGGCCAATGACCAGCACCGTTTCATCCGGCTGCAGTTGCAAATTCCGAATCGCCTTATAGCAGGTGTTCACCGGCTCAATCCACGCAGCCTGCTCAAACGGAACGTCGTTTGGAATCCGCACCAGCCCGTGTTTCACGATCCACTCCGTCACGCGGATATATTCGGCAAAGCCGCCACCGGCCGGCTCAAATCCAGCAGTTGTTCCGACCCGCTTATAAACGGGACACTGCGCGAAGGTCTTCTTGCGGCAGTAGTAGCACTCTCCGCAAGGAATGTGGTGGAAGGCCATCACGCGATCACCAACCTGATAGCCGCTGACATTTTTCCCGATAGCCACAACGCTGCCCGCCATCTCGTGTCCAAAGATTCGCGGCGCGGAATGTGATCCCGTATGAATTTTCTTCAGGTCGGTCCCGCAGATGCCGCACGTGTTAATTCGAACCAGCACTTCTTCGGGACCAATCGCGGGTACCGGGACAGTCTCGAGACGAACATCATTCTGCCCACGGTAGACCGCCGCGCGCATCGTCGCCGGTACCGCACCGGGTGAATCCTGCTGCCGAGTTGTGACTGAAGAAGACGCCATTTCAATTGCCGGTTCAAAACTGCTCAACACTTAAGGATAACTGCTAGCGGCGCTGGTTTGCGAGCCAACTGCGGAGTGCAGCCGCTAGCGTGACCTGGGCAATTCGCGCGCCGCGTCCAAGCTCAATCGCAGGGCGCCAGAGCGCGGGTCGCAAAGCCAGGTGCAAAGCAAAGGCTGTGGTTAGGAAGTCGCCATCCGGCGTGGCGAAGCGGCCCAATGCCGGCAGGCCGAAGTCATAGGCGTCGGAGACGGATTTGAACGCATGAAAAGGTAATTCCTTCGCTGCACATAAGCGCGCCAGCGACGCAGCTTCCATATCAACCACCTGCGCCCCGTAGGCGGCAGCGAGCCGTGCTTTTTCGTCCACCCCTGCAATCACAGGCGTGGTGACGCAAACCGAGCCGTCACCGTCGGTCGCGGTGAAATGCTCGCCAGTTCGAATGTCGACGATAGTGGATGGTCGAAGCACCTTGCCAACATGCGATTGCGCGGTCAGAGCACCGGCAAATCCAACGGACACGACGTCGCGAATTGGTCCGAGTTCTCGCGCAACTTCAGAAGTCAGCACCAGGTCCAGCGCGCGGACTGCATTCGGTGCGCCCATACCGCCCGCGATCGCTATTGCCTCGTCGGACCACGCGATCGAGAACTTCTGTGCTCCCGAAACAATGGTTCGGCGGTTCCAGCCTAGAGTCACCTGCGAAATCTCGCGAGGCAGCGCGGCAATGATGGCGATCCGTGACATGCTCAGGCCATGGGCGCGAAGCCGTGCGCGCGAAACCATTCGATGGCAGAGCGAAGTGCGTGGTCAACCGGAAGCACACAGAAGCCAAGCTCAGCCTCGGCCTTGGCGGAAGAGGCGAACATCTTCTTCTTCCCCATCCTTACTGCTTCCACGGTAGCGCGTGGCTCGCGGCCACGAAGCCGGCCGTTAAAATTCTCGTCGAAGAACGCGAACGCCATTGCCACCCTGTGCGGCACACGCACTGAAGGACTCGGCAACCCGGTGATCGCGGCCATGCGGTCCAGTATCTGCTTCAGCGTAAGGTTCTCCCCTCCAAGAATGTAGCGCTCTCCAAATCGCCCCAGGGTGAGCGCGGCAAGATGGACGCGCGCAATTTCTTCGACGTCGACCAGGTTCAGACCCGTGTCCACATAAGCGGGGAATTTGCGATTGAGAAAATCGACGACGATCCGCCCAGTTGGCGTGGGCTTGCTGTCCCCAGTTCCAATCGGCGTCGTCGGATTCAGAATCACCACCTGCTGACCGAGTTGCGCGGCCCTGATCGCTTCTTGCTCGGCGAGAAATTTGGAGCGCTTGTAGTGCCCCACCATCGCGGCAATGGCAACGGGCGAATTCTCGTTCGCGACGCTGCCGTCACTCCGAAAACCCATCGTCGCAACACTCGAGGTGTAAACAAATCGCGGCACCCCGGCTTCTCTTGCGAGACGGAGCAGCTCCGCCGTGCCACCAACATTCGCGGCGTACATCGCATCCGGATTCCGCACCCAGAGCCGATAATCAGCCGCGACATGCAGTACCGCATTGCAACCGGATAGAGCGGACGACAGCTCTCGTGGGCGCGCAAGATCGCCAGTCACAAGCTCCGCGGCTATGCCCTCAATCCCCGCGAGATTGCTGCTTTTGCGGACAAGCAGGCGAAGGTCGGCGCCCTGTGCTGCGGCCGCGCGAGCCACATGGCTGCCGACGAATCCTGTCGCACCGGTGAGAAAAAGTTTCATTTGAGCTGTGACTGAGGAGCTATTAAAGCGCTTCCGCCTCGATGCCGATATTCTTTTCGCCCGCCGCCTTTTTCTCCCAGTATTTGCGGACCCAGGCTTCGAATGACTTACCCGCCGCTGTGTCGCGTCCGGAAAAAGCCAGTGCAGCGATTTCGCTATACGCAACGCTCTTCTTCTCCGTCGAATCCTTTGGATAGAGCCGCACGACTGAGTCGGCCAAAGTCGCGCCGTTGCGGCGATCAAAAAGATAGCCTTCGATTTTGTCACCGCTCTTGAGCGTAAGCGTGATGTCACCGCGGTAATCAAACGCCTTCTCCAGCGCGTCGCGGATTTCGTCATCAGTCGCAAGCTCCGGAATCCAGCCTTCGAGCTGGGCATGCTCGAATCCGGGCGCAACTTCAAGCGCGTCAGGATTCGCAACCTTGGGCAACTGATCGGGCGTCGGGGAAAGCTGGCTCATGCAGTCGTCTTCTCCATCGCGTTCGTCTTCACTTCTAACTGGACCAGCGGACCGTGCTTGTGCAATGGCGAAAACTCTTCATCATCCAAAAGCTGCCGCGCCTGCTCGTCTTCATATTTTGAAAACAGCGTCGCCTTTGCGGTGTCCCACATCCCGCGGATCGAGCCAAACGTATAGTTAACACCGGAAGCCTCATAGCCGGAGTGGACCATGCAATTCGCGCAGCGCGGATTGCCGCTCTCCGTGCCGTAATTCGCCCATTCCGTTGCTTCCATCAGCTCCTTGAATGTGTCCGCATAACCGTCCTGCAGCAGGTAGCAAGGCTTCTGCCAACCGAAGACGTTGTACGTCGGCATGCCCCAGGGCGTGCAGGTGAACTCGCGCTTACCCATCAAAAATTCCATGAACATCGGCGACGCGTTGAACTTCCAATCCGATTTGCGATTCGACAGAATGGCACGGAAAAGTTTCCGCGAGCGAGCGCGTCCGAGAAAATGCTTTTGATCCGGCGCCTTATCATAGGTGTAGCCCGGCGAGACCATCATGCCCTCGACGCCGACTTCCATCATCTCGTCAAAAAACGAACGCACAGAATTCGGGTCCGCGCCGTCGAACAGCGTCGTGTTCGTGGTCACGCGAAATCCCTGCGCGACAGCCATGCGAATTCCCTCGAGCGCCTTGTCATACGTGCCTTCGCGGCAGACAGAAAAATCGTGATGTTCGCGCTCGCCATCCATGTGGACGGAAAAGCTGAGATACTTGCTCGGCTTAAACAGGTGCAGCTTCTCGCTCAGCAGCAGCGCGTTGGTGCACATGTAGACGTACTTTTTGCGAGCGACCAGACCGGCAACAATCTCCGGCATCTGCGGATGCAGCAGCGGTTCCCCGCCCGGGATCGAGACCATCGGCGCGCCGCACTCTTCCACCGCGCGGAAGCAATCCTCCGGCGACAAGTCCTTCTTCAGGATGTGCGCGGGATACTGAATCTTGCCGCAGCCGGCGCACGCCAGGTTGCAGCGGAACAGCGGCTCCAGCATCAGCACCAGTGGATAGCGCTTGCGGCCCTTCAGTTTCTGGGTCAGCACGTAGCTGGCAACGGTCCACATTTGTGAAATAGGAACTGGCATTTTCTCGAATCTTCTCCTTGTGTCCTTATGCGGCCTGTTGCTCGTGCTGCATGGCTTTGTGATACGTGGTCAGCGCCAGCAGCGGAAAATAGTGGCGGTACATGTGATACCCGAGGTAGAACACGCGCGGAAATCCAGTGCCGGTGTAATGCAGCTGATTGTCTTGCGGCGAAAATTCATTCCAGGTACCGGCTTCATTCTGCTGTTGCAACAGCCAGCGAATTCCCTTGGCAACGGAATCGCTGCGCGTGTCGCCCGCAGCAAGTAGCCCAAGAATCGCCCACGCCGTTTGCGAAGCCGTGCTCGGCCCCACGCCGCGCGTATTCGCGTCGTCGTAGCTGCCGCAGCTTTCGCCCCAGCCGCCGTCGGCGTTCTGCACCATGCGAATCCACTCCGCCGCCTGCTGAATCTGCGGCTCGTGATTCCAGATGCCCATCGCCTCCAGCCCGCGCAGCACCAGAAATGTGCCGTACAGATAGTTGACGCCCCAGCGCCCGAACCAGCTGCCGTCAGATTCCTGTTCGCTGAAGATGAACTGAATTGCCTTCTCCACGCGCTTGTCCTCGCGCGTGTAGCCGTATGCCGCCAGCATTTCCAGGATGCGCCCGGTGATGTCGACAGTCGGCGGATCCAGCATCGCGTTGTGGTCGGCAAACGGAATGTACTGGAAGATCATCTTCGTGTTGTCTTTATCGAAGCTGGCCCAGCCGCCGTTCTTGCACTGCATCGCGAAGATCCAGTCAATCGCGCGCTGCGCCACTTCGTGCTGATAGCGCTCCCGCGGATTCGCGACCTTGTCGAGCGCCAGCAAAACCATGCCGCTGTCATCCACGTCCGGATAAAACTCGTTATTGAATTCGAAGTACCAGCCACCGGGCGGCGTGTTCGGAACTTTGACAGCCCAGTCGCCCTTGTCGCGCACTTCCTTCGACAAAATCCAGTCAGCCGCCTTCAGCAACCGCGGATCATCTTTCGCAACACCTGCTTCACCGAGCGCGAACATCGCATACGCCGTATCCCACACGGGAGACATGCACGGCTGCATCCGGAATGTCGCGGGACGGCCATTTTGTGCGCCGTCTGTTACAGATTCCGCGGGCTCTTCGATGCCGAGCTTCTCGAACTCGTCCATCGCGCGGATGACCTGCGGATCGTCGACCGAATAGCCGAGGCAGCGCAGCGCGATGATGGAGTTCAGCATCGCAGGATAAATCGCGCCCAGGCCGTCGGACTTTTCAAATCGCGCCAGCATCCACTTCTCTGCCTTCTTCAGCGCCAGAAAACGCAGCGGACGGATGTGGACGCGCTCCGCCCAATGAACCATGCGGTCCAAGACGAGAAAGAAATTGCGCCAGCTGAAAATCTTCTTGTCCCAGCGCAGGCGCAGGCGCGCGTTGGCGCGGCCACCGATAAACAGCTCGTCGATCGACTGGCTCGGCTCAATTTTCTTGAACGGCTTCTTCGCATACGCAATCGACAGCGGCACCAGGATGGCGCGCGACCACGAAGAAATTTCGTAGATGTTGAAGTAAAACCAATTCGGCGCGAGGACAATTTCCGGCGGCACGGCCGGCACAGCGTCGTAGTCGTACTGCCCAAGGAAGCAGAGATAAATCTTCGTGAAGGTGTTGCACTCGACGACGCCGCCATTGGCCAGAATCCACTCCCGCGCTTTCACCAGCCGCGGATGATCCGGCGACCATCCCATCAGCTTGAATGCGAAATAGCATTTGACTGTCAGGCTGATGTTCGACGCGCCGCCCGGAAACAGGCTCCACGCGCCCTCAGCATTCTGGTAGCGCACGATCTCGTTCAGCGCGCGTTGCAGGCGACCCGGATCACCGGTGCCCAGCAGGAAGTGCGCAAAAATGTAGTCGGCCTCCAGCATGGCGTCGGCTTCAAGCTCGCCGAACCAGTAGCCGTCCTCATGCTGCAGGGAGAGAATATGGTCGCGCGAGCGGGCAAT
>Ga0302324_100005198_pt1 | contig 28476 bp, 18 predicted proteins | sample Palsa_T0_1_FD_201949 | JGI IMG/M metagenome (GOLD analysis project Ga0302324, IMG submission 201949) | Peat permafrost microbial communities from Stordalen Mire near Abisko, Sweden - Palsa_T0_1 | ecosystem: Environmental > Terrestrial > Soil > Palsa > Peat permafrost | place: Sweden: Abisko...
CACGAAATTACCCCTTACGCCTTTCCCGACCTCGCGTAGCACACTCTCCCACCTCTTATTCCCAGACCCTTCCCGTCGCTCACCGGTGCCGAGTCTCACCCGCAGCTCCATAGCAGCGCCCACCACTGCCAGCGACTTCCTTCAAGCCTCCTTATCGAAAATGCCTCGGAGCAATCCTTGCTCCCTCAGCATCCGGCCCCGAGGCATTTCCGATCAAGGCTAACGACTTTTCGGACAAGTGGCTTTTCGCCAGTTGACGGGAGTTCCCTAGAACGGGGATCGAGACAATTTCAACCCGGGATCGACCGATACGACAAGAGAGATGCGTGACAAGAGATGCGCGACAGGACGAAATAACCCCTAAATGAATTAGAACTACGGTGCGAATCATGTGTTGAGCTGTTGAACGGCCGATGATCGACCTGTGTGTGGAAGGTTCAGCGCTTGAACGCAGCCTTGCAGTAACATCGGCAGAAACTTTAGAGTTCAACCAACTTAGTCGGTGGGAACATCTAATCCCCCCTTGAGCACAAGCAAAAGCCATACTACTTTTTAAGCATGATAAGAAATCTGAACATGGGCTCCCACCGTGCTTCCCGGAGCTCAGAGACCTCTGTGCGCAGCTTCTCTCTCGCAACCTCACAACCCCCCGACAAACGGAGCCACTTATGCCCAAAAACCAAGTCAGCGACCTCATCACCGATCAGGAAATAGCCTATGCCCAACTGATCCTCTCCGGAACCATGACCGACCGCCAGGCCGCCGAAGCCGTCGGTCTCAACCCCGACACCGCCGCCTACACCAAAGCCAAACCCCGGGTCCGCGCCTACATGCTCGAGCACCGCGCCGCCATGCACGATCGCCTCCTGCGGCAACAATCTGAGGAGCAGCGCCGGCTCAACCTGGGCCGCGAGCGAGTCCTGGCCCGCCTCTGGGAAATCGCCGACCTGGACCCCGACATGACTCGAAACAGCATGTCCGCCCAAATCAAGGCCCTCTCCATGATCGTCGCCATCGAAGGTCTGATCCCTAATCGCAACGACGATCGTCGCGCCGGCTCCGCCCAGAACAAATCCGCCCCTCCACCTGTTCACCCGCCAATCGATACCGCCGCCTGGCTTCGCGAGCAACAGGGCAAAACCACCGGCCCTCAGCCTGGCCCCGGCCCTGCCCGAGACGAAGATGCGCTTGGCGTTCCCCATCCCCCGCCCGGCGAGGCGGCAGACGCGCCTTCGCACCTTGGCTCTACCCCGGGCCCAGACTTTGACTTGAGCCCATCCATCTTCGCCCGCCCCTCTCGCCCCTCGGAAGCGACCTCGTCGGCGCCTCATGCCCCGGCTTCTGCTCCAGACAACCGGGTCCCTTCCTCTAGGGAAAAGAAACCCGATACCTGGCGCCTGAGGCTCTAAAGAAAACGCGTGCTGCCAATGCTCTAAAAAGACCAAAAAGGATCGAATTTTATCGAATTTTACAAAAAACCGAAGCCCCCCAGAACCTCCCGCACCGTCATTTGTGATGCCGACCATCCGGGCAGAAAGCTGGCGACCGCTGCCGCGGCGACCTCTCTGCCCCTGGCATACGCGCCGCCGCGATGAGATTGGTTACCTGGGGCGAGCCTCCAATGAAACAGCGGAGCGTTCAGAGCGATTGCTCATCAGCGAGCGGCGACTGCTGGCCGACATCTCGCATGAGCTTCGATCCCCACTCGCGCGGCTCAAGTTTGCCGTGAGGCTGGCAAGGAACTCGCCCGATCAGGGCCACGCCCTGGATCGTTTTGAGCGTGACGTGGACCGAATTACGTTCATGGTCTCCGAGCTGGTGGAAATCACGCGAGCCGAGGGCGATCCGGAAGCCAGAAAGTTTGCAATCGTAGATCAGTCCCTGTGTTGAGGCGAAGCTCCGCCTTGAATCTGAGCGGCCAAGTTCCTTTGAGATAGGCTTGCGCAATTCGGCGGATCAGCGAAGGTGTCGCGCGCTTAACAATTATTAAGATTACGTGCGCGGGGGCGCGTTTCTAATTTAGAGAATGCTTCTCGAAACGGTCGAAGAGCGGAAGCAGATAAAGGAGAAATAACATGAAACGAGCCCTGGTCTTTCCCTTCATCCTCGCTTTCCTTCCATTCGCTGCAAACGCTGCTTCGCAAAACTCTGCCCATTTCGAACTCGACAGCAATGTAGTCGTAGGAACCACCGAACTGCCCAAGGGGACCTATAAGGTCGTCTGGACGGGAGCCGATCCAAATGTGCAGGTAACATTCGCTAGCGGCAATTGGGCCAAAACTGTTCCCGCACATATCGTCGAAGGGCGGAACAATATCGAAGCTGAGATGACAGCCGTCAAGGACAACAAAACGTTCTTGACCGCACTCGAGTTTCACAACGCCACGCTGCAATTTGGGGATAGCACGCACGCCGGCGAGTGAGGACCATTCACACCGGAAGCGCAGCACATGCTGTAGTCCGTGACGTAACCACTGATCGGGGAAGAGTGAGCGCCCGCTCAACCTTCTCCGACGCAGTCAAGGGTGCTAAGCCTTTCAAGGCTCTTAAAACGCCCTTTGGAGATTTGCCGCCAACCAGCTGAGCCATGCGATCGGATTGGAGAAGCGCGACAAGGTCACGAAAACGTACGAGTTGATCGGACGGCTTGGGGCGTTCTCACCAGGGCCAGCCGTCTCATCCCATCTAAAAGCCCGGTAATTGCTAGATGAAACGTTCTCCGCGGGTTTGAAAACCCGCTCCCCCGGACTAAAGTCCGGGGCTGGCACGAAAATGTAGACATGTTCGTTCCTCCCTTAACTTGTCACCGGCAAGTCGTTTGGTCGAGATGACAAAGGGGTGGAACGCGGCCCTCTTCCAGCAGCATCATTCATAGGTGAGCGCCTCCCGCACCGTCATTTGCGATGCCGACCATGCGGGCAGAAAGCTGGCGACCGCGGCGAAGAAAACTGACACCGCAAGCCATATAAACAAGCCCTGAATTCGATAGGAAAAGTCGAGGTTGGTGTTGAATACCTGCCTGACCAACGCATCGCCCAAGGCCTCGCTGACCGGCCACGCGACGAGCGCGGCAATAGCCCAACTCAGCAAGCCGATCACCACACCTTCGGTGACGATGATGAGCCAAATCGTGGAGGATGTAGCGCCAATTGCGCGAAGCACTCCCATCTCACGGCGGCGCTCCATCACGTTAAGGCTCATGGAAGTTGCCAGCCCGAGGCCACCGACGACCAGGATGATGCCTGACATGACCAGCAGGAAGACGTAGATCATCAGCAGGTGTTCGTCACGGCCAAAGCGAAGCCCAGCTTTGCTGGTGCTGGAGGAAATGCGCACACCTTCGTGTTGCAGGCTGTGTTCCAGATCGGCCTTAACGGAGTCGACGGAGGCGGCGTCAGTCTTCGCCAGCGCTAAAAAGGCGCAGGTACGCATTCCCGGATGAAGCCGGTCCGCGAAGGCTTGCGGAATGTAAGCGATGGGAGGAGTAAAGAATTGTCGTGCAATTCCGACAACATGCCACGAAGTGAACGCCGGTCCCATGCGGAAAGACACCGTGCTCCCCGCCTTCATCTCCGGGGACATCGACGTCAATGCCGTGTTGACGACCATGGCATCGACCTCACCAGGCAGCAGATTACGCCCTTCCACAATCTGCAAATCAATCATCTGTGTGTTAGGCGGCAGGGCTCGCACAGAGAAGCTTTCACCCTCCAGTGTGTCCCCTCCGAACCGGCCACTTTCAGGATGCGGCGCCAGTAATCCCTCCGCGGTGAACCAACTTTCACTTCGGTTTATCCCCGGCGTGTTGTTGATGGCGCGTTCGATCTGTTCTTTCGGGTACGCACCTTCGAAGGAAACAATCAGGTCGAACTTCATGGAAGCGAAGAGGCGGTCCAGCGTTTTATTCATCGAACTGCGAACGTTGATGGCCGATAGGAAGAAGGTGCCGGCCGCTGCCAGAGTGGCTATGGTCAGCGTCAATCGGAGGCGGCGGCGAAAACTGTTGCGCACCGCAAGCAGGATGGGGCGGGACGCTCCTCCTATACCCGCCAACATGCGGTCGAGAACACTGGTGCCGAAAGCGTGGCGCGAAACTCCGAAGTCGGCGAGCGCTTCCCTGACTGAAATCGCACTCCCTTTCAAGACCGGGTAGGCCGCAGCCATCAGCGGGATCAGCAGGGCCGCACTAACAACCAAGAGGTAAACCCACAGCGGCACGGCATAGCTAGTGATGTCAAAATTGAGAAGCGCGGCAAAGAAACGGCAGAGGACGCGGCCGCCTAGGATTCCCAAGGGAAGAGCGACCGAGAGCGCGGCGATTCCCAGCATCAGCGCCTGACCAAAATAAATCAGGGCCACTTGCCGGTGCGTGGCGCCAATTGCCTTCATCACGCCTATTTGCCTTACCTGTGAAGCCATCATGCCCATAAGCAAATTGACAACCAGAATTCCGCTCAGAATCAACACCAGAAAACCGAAGATGGACATGGCCAGCAGCATGACTCCCATGATGTCCGCATGCGGGTGCTTACCCGGGCGAGGGACGTCTACTTTTCGAACGGGGTGCCCGCGGCTTTCGACAAGTGTCTTCACCTCCTGAGCAACCGAGCGAATATGTTGTTCGTCAAATTTGTTTTCGGCGACCTGGATGTTTAACTGATCAAGATATGGCTGCTGGCCCAGTTGATTAAGGGTGTCGAGGGTGATGTAGCCGTAGACGGTGTTCTCCATCCGCGCCTGGGCCAAGCCAACATCATGCACGCCGCCAGCCACGCGTAGTGTCTGATCTTTCCCATGGTCGAGCCTGAACGTCACCGTGTCGCCGATGCCGGCGTGAAGCACCTGAAAAGCGTCCCTCTCAATCAGGATTTCTCCTCTTCCCGGAGGCCAGGCACCGTGCTCCGGCACGAATTTGCTGATGCGGATATTTCCGTAGTCCTGGGGCACGATGATCATCAGATCGCGCCACTCGGCCGGCCCGGTCCTTACCTGGCCGTCGAGGACTCGCCGCGCCTGCGCTTCGCTCACATCCCGGTCGGCAAGCACAGCGGAGAGCAGAGCGTCATCCACCGCGTCTGTATGCAGAGTGGCTGAGGCGGGATTGGTTTCGAGATATTCTTTGTTCAACTCCCGGGTGAGGATTGCGTAGGCAGATAGAACAGCAAGACAAGCGGAAAGCCCGATGGCGATGGCCAGGACCGCGAGCGTGGTCCGAGTTTTTTCCTGCCACAAATCGCGAATCGTTTTGCGCCAGCGTGCATTCATGGGCGAGCCCCTGAAGAGACCGGGCAAGCAGAATTTGTGGACCCTGTCAGGCTGCCATCCGTCATCTCGATTTTGCGGTCAACCAAGTGGGAGATGTCGCGTTCGTGGGTGGCAATCACTACCGTTTTGCCCGAACTCGCCATCGCGAGAAGGAGTTCAAGCACAGCTCCGGCGGTCACGGAATCCAGATTCCCCGTTGGCTCGTCGGCGAGAATGACAGCCGGATCATTCGCCAGGGCGCGCGCGATCGCAGCCCGCTGCTGCTCGCCCCCGGAGAGAGTGGAAGGCAGTTTGTTCGCGTGGGCCGCCAGGCCAACGCGGTCCAGCAGATCCAGTGCACGCCCCCGGCGCTCATGTACCGGATACGTGCGGCAGAAATCCATGGGCAGCATCACGTTCTCAGCCACCGTCAAAGTAGGTAGCAATTGAAAAAACTGGAACACAAACCCTACGTTGCGGCCGCGCCAGGCAGCCAGGTGATTCTGGTCCAGGCGCTGCAGCGCTGTTCCGGCAACCTCCACCGTCCCGGAGGTTGGACTGTCGATGCCGCCCACCAGGTTGAGCAGTGTAGATTTGCCGCTCCCCGACTTGCCGACGATGGCCACAAATTCGCCGGCGGCGATTTGCAGGTGAATATCTCTTAGGGCGGCGTAATCCCCTGCCGGCGTAGAGTAAGTTTTGCTGAGAGCTTGCAGCTTGATCATGGAATGGAGGCTAAGAGACCGGGGCTGAACGATCCCTGAACGCCTTGTTCAGGCTGGGTTCAGCTTGGCTTCGGTTTCCTTAAGGGAGAAAGCAGGGAGGAAATTGCGCATTCTGGTGGTGGAAGACGAGGCGAAACTCGCCGCACGACTGGCAACCTCTCTGGGCGATGCGGGCTATGCCGTAGACTGCGCTGCGGATGGAAAACGTGCTCACATCCTCGCCCATGATGAAGACTACGATGCCGTGGTGCTGGACCTTGGCCTACCCAGGATGGATGGCTTGACCGTGCTGCGGCAATGGCGCGCAGCCGGCCTCACTGTGCCGGTGCTGATATTGACGGCGCGAGGAACCTGGCACGAAAAAGTCACGGGCATCGATAGCGGCGCCGACGACTACCTGGCAAAGCCCTTCCGCATGGAAGAATTGCTCGCCCGCCTGCGCGCCCTCATCCGGCGCGCCAGCGGACAAGTCAATCCCGAACTGAGATGCGGCGGCCTGGTCCTGGATCCTCGAGCGGGAAAAGTAACCGTGGATGGCGCAAGTATACGACTGACCAGCCATGAGTTTCGCGTGCTGTCTTATCTTATGCATCATGCCGATCGCGTGGTCTCGCAGAGTGAATTGACGGAGCATATCTACGCCCAGCACTTTGATCGCGATTCCAACACGGTTGAAGTTTTCATTGCTCGCCTGCGACGGAAGCTGGGGCCATCCTTTATTGAGACGGTGCGCGGTCTGGGCTACCGAATCAGGGCCGCGTCGTGATAGGGTTGCGCTCTCTTCGCTGGCGCATCATCGTTGGCGCCTCGCTGTGGACGGTCGGTCTGCTTCCGCTGGGCCATATGCTCTTTCTTATCCTGACCGGCCACCGGCATGAGCGGTTTATTGGGGCTTTTCATATCGGAGTGTCCAGCACCCTGCTGGCCCTTGCGCTGGTCTTTCTGGCAGCAGGTTTTGCGCAAGTACGCAGCGGAATGCTGCCATTTGGCCAGCTGAGAGCGCGATTAGAAGCTGTCCGTACCGGTCATGAGCGGACCATCGAAGGGACTTATCCCGCTGAAGTGCAACCGCTGGTAAACGAGCTTAATTTGCTGCTTGAGCACCGGGAAAAAGCAGTGCAACGGGCGCTGGCGAAAGCCGACGATCTGGCCCACGGTTTGAAGACACCGCTGTCCGTGCTGGCGCAGGAGGCAGACCAGGTAGAAGCCGAAGGCCACTCCGTGGCAGCCGCTACCATCCACCAACAGGTAGAACGGATGCGCCGCCAAATTGATTACCATCTGGCGCGAGCCCGCGCCGCCAACTCCGGTGAGATACCAGGCGCGCACTGCTTGGTCCTGGTCTCAGCGGAGGGACTTTCCCGCACGCTGCTCCGCATTTATGCCGCCCGGGGACTTGATATTGAGGTGGACGTTGCCCCTGAGCACTCCATTCGCGGCCAGCGCGAAGACCTGGACGAGATGCTGGGGAACCTGCTGGACAACGCGTGCAAATGGGCCAGGGGCTCAGTCCGCGTGCAATCGTTTCGGGAAGATAGCAATATCATCATTCTCGTGGATGACGATGGCCCGGGCATTCCCCCGGAGATGCGTGATGTTGTCCTGCAACGAGGAGTGCGCGCTGACGAAGCGGCGCCCGGCTCCGGTCTCGGCCTGGCGATCGTGCGCGATTTGGTCGAGGTGTACGGAGGAACCATGTGTCTGGAGAACTCGCCCATGGGCGGCGGGTTGCGGGCGCGACTTCAGCTGCCTGCTTCTTAGGGGAGAAACCCAGGTCTCAAAAGCGAGACCTGGGCCACCCACTCAACGTTCGTCCGCGCCCGTTCGAAACCACTGTCACAGGGCGGCCGGCGAATTCTAAAATGGTCCAGGCTGAAATGACTCCGCAGTCGTCAAACTTTCGAGGTGAACCCGTGAACCCGCTGCTGCAGGACATCCATTACGATATCCGCTACGCCCTTCGCATGCTCCTCAAGTCTCCCGGTTTCACGGCCATTATCATTGCCACCCTGGCACTCGGCATTGGCGCAAACACCGCACTCTTTTCGGTGGTCAATGGAGTGCTTCTCAACCCGCTGCCTTACCCTCGCTCGGCCCAGCTCGTCGCCATCTACCAGAAGGACCCCGCCATGGATCAGGCGCCAGTGAGCTACCTTAATTTTCTCGATTGGCAGCGCACTGCAGAGAGCTTTTCCTCCATGGCAATCTACCATCACGAAGACTATAACCTCACCGGGAGCGCCCAGGCCGAACGTGTGAATGGCCTCATGGTATCGGCCGACTTTTTTCGAACGCTGGCCATTCATCCCTCGCTCGGCCGAGATTTCCGTGCTGAAGATGATCGCATCGGGGCAGCTCCTATCGTCATGCTCAGCGACGGCTTTTGGCATCGCCGCTTCGGCGCCTCGCCCGGCATCCTTGGCCAATCCATCGACCTAAACGGTACGGACTACACGATTACGGGGATCCTGCCGCCCAATTTCAAGTTTTACGGCGTCGACCGCGATATTTTTTCTCCCATCGGCCAATGGAATGATCCGTCTTTTCTTGACCGCCGCGTCGATCTCAGCTCCCACGCCTTGGGACGACTCCAACCTGGCGTGACCCTGGCGCAAGCCAGCGCCGAGATGAACTCCATTGCACACCGCATCGCACTCGCCTACCCCGAAGCCGACAAGGACGTCGGGATCAGCATGTTGTCAATGAAAGAAGATATCGTCGGAAAGGTACAGCCCTTCCTGATCGTCCTGTTGGCCGCGGTCGCCTTCCTGCTGCTCATCGCTTGCGCCAATGTGGCCAGCCTGCTGCTGGTGCGCTCCCTGCGCCGCTCGGGCGAGTTTGCGCTGCGTAGCGCTCTGGGCGCCGCTCGCGGCCGCATTATCCGCCAGCTGCTTACGGAAAGCGCGCTGCTGGCCAGCCTCGGAGGCGGATTAGGATTCCTGCTTGCTTTCTTTGGCGCCAGGACCATCATCCAACTTTTGCCGAGCGAGCTGCCCCGCTCCGGCGAAGTTTCCATCGATGCGCGGGTGCTGCTCTTCACCCTCGGCATTTCCCTGGCGGGCGGAATTGGGTTCGGCCTCGCTCCTGCGCTCAGGTCGTCGCGCGTCAATCTGGAGCAGGTTCTCCGTCGAAGCACCGCCGGCGCCGGCGGGGCTCGCCTCCGTCTGCAAGGCCTCTTCGTTGCCGCGGAAATCGCCATGGCGCTCGTGCTGCTGGTCGGCGCGGGACTGATGCTGCGCTCGCTGCTGGCTCTGTGGCGCGTGAATCCCGGCTACCAGCCCGAACACGCCATCACGTTCTCACTGTCCTTACCCTCGAATAGCCAAACCACCGAAACAGAAACGCGCGCGCGGCTGCGCCGTTTCGATGCCGGGATGCGTGCCATCCCCGGTGTCGAAGCCGTCTCCGTCACCCTGGGCTCGCGCCCTATGATCCATGATTCGGACTTGCCTTTCTGGATCGAGGGCCAACCCAAACCGGCAAACTATACCGACATGCATCAGGCTATGTTCTATCTGGTGGAGGCCGGATTCCAACCGGCGATGGGCATCACCCTCGAACACGGTCGCTTCGTCAGCGCGCAGGACAACGAGAACGCCGCGACTGTGATCGACATCGACGATGAGTTCGCACACACTTACTTCCCCAACACTGATCCTATCGGTCAACACATTCATATCGCGGGTTTCGACGTTGAAGCCGAGATCGTCGGTGTCGTCGGACACATTCGCCAGTGGGGTCCGGGTAACGATCCCAACAACTCCATTGAAGCGCAGTTCTACTATCCTTTTATGCAGCTTCCTCCCAAACTCATGCGGCTGTCCGCTAATGGAGTTGCCGTCGTTCTCCGCACCCACGATGACCCGGCCGCAATCATGGGCTCGGTGCGCAGGGCGGTCTCGGCATTCGACCCCGGAGCGGTGGTCTATGCCGTCGAAACGATGAACGAGGTGCTGGCAAGCTCCATGGCTGCTCGTCGTCTCACGATGATGCTGCTCGCCGCCTTCGCCACGCTGGCGCTCGCGCTTTCCTGCATCGGTATGTATGGGGTGCTTTCTTACTTAGCCGGCGAACGCACCCGCGAAATCGGAGTCCGCATGGCTCTCGGCGCGCAGCGAAGAGACATCCAGCGTCTCATCCTCGGTCAGGGAGCAAAAATGGCGTTTGCGGGTGTCGTCCTGGGTATTTTTCTCGCGCTCGGCCTCACACATCTCATGAGCAGCCAACTCTTCGGCATCACCCCCCATGACCCGCTCACCTTTGCCGGGGTCGCTCTGATTCTTCTGCTGGTTGCGCTGGCAGCTTGCTACCTCCCCGCCAGGCGGGCTATGGGTGTTGATCCCATGGTTGCTCTGCGGCACGAGTGACGAGAACAATTGGGAAAAGATCTAAGCGCCCACCCAGGCCCATGATTCCTTTGTCGAAAAACATTTCCAAGAAAGGACCGCCGAACCGCAGGTCCCTCCACTGCGCTCCCCCGGATTTCCTGTCGAGACCCGTGGCTTTGATGATCTGCATGCGGCTCTCTTTACGGAGAGCCGCACACGTGGTCGTTGTCAGCAGCGCGAAGTAGGAAATCCGGGTACGCTCCGGTCGGGATGAAAGGGGGAGAGAGGGCGCTTCCAGGGACAGAAGTTGCTGCCAGGCAACTCGAGGTGCTGGAACCCTCAAGAGGAATTTTGCGTACTATGTCTTGCAGGGAGGTGCAAGCCATGTATTGCAACGCTTGTGGTCAGGCTATGGAGGTTTCTCAAACCATCTGCCAGCGGTGCGGGCGGCAGAGTGCTCCGATCCCTTCGTATGCTCCTGTGGCGTATCTGAGTAACCGCGTGCACCGGCACATGCAGACCGTCGCCATTCTCTGGATCGCGTACAGCCTGTGGATTCTCATTCACTGGGCCATTGCGGTCGGATTTCTAGCAGGAGCCTTCACCCATTGGGGGCACATGAACCATGGTTTCGATGGGCTCTACTCATTCCCATTTTTCCACGCGACCTGGCTCGTACCGCTCATCACCGCCGTTCTGGTCGGTCGAGCTGTCCTTTGCCTGGTGAGCGGAATCAGCCTGCTGCGACTCGCATCCTGGGCGCGAACGCTCGCCATCGTAACTGCTTGTCTCGCGCTCATTCACCCATTTACCGGAACTATATTAGGCATCTACACGCTGTGGGTACTCTTACCATCCGCTTCCGGGCAGGAGTACGACCAGATGGTCGTGGCATAGGATTATTCGGCAGTCTTTGGTCAGGCGGCTTCTGGCTACCCGGCAAACGGTCGTTGACCTTCCTTCAGCCTCTTCGTACCATGGGCGTACGCCACACGCGCCGACAGGCTCCCGATACTTTTCATGATTGGAACCAGGGTTTCCCGCTACCAGATCATCGAAAGACTTGGCAGCGGCGGAATGGGAGTCGTCTATAAGGCGCAGGACCAGGAACTGGGCCGCTTTGTCGCCCTGAAATTCCTTCCCGATGAGCTGACCAGGGACACCCTCGCGCTGGAGCGCTTCCGCAGAGAGGCGCGTGCCGCCTCGGCTCTGAACCATCCCAACATCTGCACCATCTACGAGATTGGTGAGGACGAGGGACGCCGCTTCATCGCCATGGAATTCCTGGAAGGGCTCACGCTCAAGGATCTCCTGGTTTCGGGCGCACCCAACCTGGAGATGGTGCTCTCGCTCGGCATCGAGATCGCCGACGCGCTCGATGCCGCGCATAGCGAAGGCATCATCCATCGCGACATCAAGCCGGCCAACCTGTTTGTGACCAGCCGCGGCCACGCCAAGATCCTCGATTTCGGACTGGCCAAAGTGACAGTCAAAGGTGCGCTGGTCAGCAGTTCGTCAGAAACCATGGCCACCCGCGGCGAGACCCGCCACCTGACCACCACCGGAACCATGATGGGCACCGCCGCCTATATGTCTCCGGAGCAGATTCGCGCCCAGGAGCTGGATGGGCAAACGGATCTGTTTTCGTTTGGAGCCGTGCTGTACGAGCTGGCGGGCTGCGGGATGCCGTTCCAGGGCGCGACCCCGGGCGAGATCTGCGGAGCCATTCTGCATGAGCATCCCAAGCGCCCCTCGCAGATCAACCCACTGCTGCCGGCCGCCCTGGATGCCTGCATCCTGAAGGCGCTGGAAAAAGATCGCGCGCTGCGCTACCAAAGCGCGGCAGAGATACGCGCCGACTTGCAACGGCTGAAGCGAGATACGGAAAGCGGACATAATCTCGCCGTGACATCGGGCCCGGTCGCCGAGCCCGCAGACCCGCCCACCTCGCCGGCGCGAACGGCGCCGGAGGCGGTAGCCGGCAGGAAGAAGAAAGCCGGCTTGCTGGCTGGCATCTGTGCGCTCCTGATAGCGGCCGCTTTGGCCGGGTTCTACTTCCACTTTCACCAGGGCAGAAAGCTTACGGAGAAGGATACGGTGGTGCTGGCGGACTTTGCCAATAGCACCGGCGATGCCGTCTTCGATGACACGCTCAAGACGGCGCTCAATGTGGCCTTGAACCAGTCTCCCTTCCTCAACGTGCTTTCCGATAACAGCGTTGCCGCAACCCTGCAGCTGATGACGCGTCCTGCGAATACCAGGCTGACGCCGGCGGTGACGCGGGACCTTTGCCAGCGCGCCGGTAGCAAGGCCTATATTGCCGGTTCCATTGACAAGTTGGGGAACGAATTCGTGATCGGGTTGAAGGCGATCAATTGCAGCACCGGAGACACCCTGGCGGTGGAACAGAAAACGGCCGGCGGCAAAGAAAAAGTGCTGGAAGCGCTGGGCGAGGCAGCTTCGCAGCTCCGCGGACAATTGGGCGAGTCACTGTCGACGGTGCAGAAGTACGACGCTTCGCTGGAACAGGCGACCACATCCTCACTCGAAGCTCTGAAGGCCTACAGTACGGGCATGAAGATCGGGAAAGCCAACGATGTGATCGCCGGGCTGCCTTACGATCAACGCGCCATCGAGCTGGATCCGAATTTTGCCACGGCCTATCAGGCAGTCGGTAATGATTACTTCGCCCAGGGCGAAGTGGCCCGGGCAAACGAGTACTTCACCAGGGCTTATCAGCTGCGCGACCATGCCAGCGAACGAGAGAAACTGGCTATCGAAGCGAGCTATTACGAAGAAGTGACCGGCGATCTGGACAAGGCAACTTTGGCCGATCGGGAATGGATGAGAAGCTATCCGAGAGATCATAGAGCTGGGCACGACCTGGCCAATGTTTACGGTGAGGAGGGACTCTACGACAAAGCAATTGAGATTGAGGATTCGGCGTGCCGAAGTGAGCCGGACGAAATGAACATCTGCGTGAATTTGGTGAATCGTCTGATGGCTTTGCAACGTTTTGACGAGGCGCGACGCTTGGCTCAAGAGTCGCTCCCCAAAGATGACGATGCCATCCTGCACAATTCTCTGTACGGGCTTGCCTTTCTTGCTTCAGACTCAGCCACCATGGCCGCACAGCAACGGTGGTTCGCAGGACAACCGGCTTATGAGAATTATGGGTTTGCACTCGGCGCCGACACCGCGGCCTACACCGGCCGAGTGAGCGAAGCGGAAGAGCTGAACAAGAAGGCCGTGGACTCCGCGATCAAAGCGGACAATAAAGAGAATGGCGCGGTTTATCTGGCCAATGCGGCGCTGCGGCAGGCGGCTTATGGTTCCGCGCAGGAGGCTGTACAATCAGCGGCTGCGGCCTTGAAGCTGACGCCGGCAAGTCCTGGCGCGACCGCAGAAGCAGCGCTGGCCCTGGCAATGGCAGGCGAAGCAACTCGCGCCGAGTCGCTGGCGCAGGACCTGAATCGACGCTACCCCCTTGACACGCAGATGCAGAGATTATGGCTGCCGGCCATTCGCGGGCAGTTGGCGCTGAACAAGAAAAACCCGGCCGATGCTCTGAATGCCCTACAGCTTGATTCACCCATCGAGTTCGGGCAGATTGAGTTTGTGAATAACCTCTCCTGTCTCTACCCCACCTACATCAAAGGTCAGGCCTACCTTGCTGCCGGACAGGGACGGCCCGCGGCTGGAGAGATGCAAAAGATTCTCGACCACAGCGGGATGGTGTGGAACTGCTGGACCGGCGCGCTGGCGCATCTGGGCGTGGCGCGCGCAAATGCACTGGAGGCCAAAAGCCTACAGGGTGCGGACGCCGATGCGGCAAGGGTGCGTGCCCTTGCCGCTTACAAGACTTTTCTCGAACTATGGAAAAGCGCCGAACCGGGGATACCCCTGCATAAAGAAGCCAAGGCGGAGTACGCAAAACTGCTAAGTCCGTAATCGAATAGGCACGAGTTGAATGGGTGTCACCGCTCGGATCTTTTCTTTCAGGGCCAACTTTCGTCGGAGCGTGGGGCCCGAAAACATTTGCGCTTTGCAGGCTGCGGCACAATTCCGCGCGAGTCCCGAAGGGACGGCCGAAAATCAAACTTGTTCAAATTAAGTTTTTCAGAGGACGAGGATAGCCTTATGGCAACGGCAGAACCGCAGGTCCCTCCACTTCGCTACGCTCCGGTCGGGATGACAAGGGGGGAGGGGTGGCTCAGGTTGGAGTGGCCCACTGAATGCGTGCTTTCAAGAGTGCGGGAAGTGGATACCGCGACCAAGGACGGCGATATATAAGCCACCTAATAGGACCGCGGCAATCCACCACGCGACCTGACGACGTACCACCAATATTTGCCCTGTCGTTTTGCGCGGCAGCAGACTGTCGGCCCACAAGAGGCCCGACGCCCCGCCGAATGCCGCTGGGATGGTCGAGACCAGGAGAAGCTTGACCCCAAGCGGATCGAACACGCCCGCTGCACAACTGAAAAGCCCCTCAGCAAGGTACGGAAGCCGGCCCACGGTGTTGTACGTTCGCCTATCCGCTACGAAGGGGCGGACCAACACGGCGAGCAGCCATACCGCCAGGACATACGTTACAGCCCCAAAAACCGTCATGCTTATTCGCAGGGCGACTTGATGCGGCAACCCGCGGATGACTTCATTCCAGTCGCCGAAGCCGCCGATCCCTGAGTACAGGAAATAGCCAGTCCCATGAAGTAGATTGAACGCTCCAAAGATCCAGAGGAAGTAGCGTAGGTTGGCGCGGTTGCTCGCCATGCGCGAGGCCAGAAGAGAGCCGATGCCGGCGACAAGATTGACCAGCGTCCCCCCGGCGTCGACCCAACGGTCTGGCCGCAAGGTTGAGAGATGATTGCTGGTGAGCTCGGTGGGAACATCACCGCGCAGCCAGGCCGTCAGGCCGTGACCAACACCCTCATGCAGCAGCGTCGCCGCGGCGGAGGCGACGACGGCCATGCTGATGATCGTTAGTTTGTCGTGTCGTTGTGGCATAAGAGCGAATCTACAGCAAACGACCTCAAGTACAACCAATCGCCTTTTCCGCCGTAGAACACCTGACTGAAAAGCCGCGTTTTCGCTGGTTCGATGGACCGGCAATTGGTCATGAATCGCAAAGGCACGTTTCAAGCCCGCAAACGGGCATCACCCCGCTATCGCCCTCGAAAGCTAAAAAGGCAGGTCGATGACTTCAATCGAGAGCGCCGGCACTGTGTGGTCCCAATGGCTGTCAGCAATGGAAACGGCCGACTCTATCGGGTGTATCACGTCGGGAGCGTTGATCGAGTTCGTTGCTGCAAACGTTGCCCCATGCAGCGATATCACTGTGGCCGTACGTGCGCCATTGATTCCGGTCAAGCTTAGGGAAAGCGGCTGGTCGATGGTGGACGCGTTTACCAGCTTCAGGTGCAGCACCCTTTCCTTTGAGCTCACGGTAGACGAGTAGAAGAAACGCTGATTCGCACCGGAGATCGAACTCTCCGCGGTGCCGTCGCCCAGGTGCGCGGCGAACAGTGACTGAGCCCAATAACTGGGAGATGCATAGGTTGTCCCGGCATCAAAGCCGATCAGATCAGTAGGCCACTGCATGGCACCGGGGCTGACGTTCACCAGCAGAGGAGCGTAGCTCGCCATAATAATGAGGTCGCTATTGCGTTCCATGGAGGTCATCCAGGCTGCATCGCCAAGTGCATCGCCGAAGTTCGGAGTGGGCGATCCGGACCGCGTAGCCCACTCACCCACAAATATCTTGGGGCCGCTACGTGATGCCTTGTCGTAGTGATGCACCAGATCCATCATGTCGGCGGGCGATTTGTAGTAATGCTCATCGGAGATGTCCGGGTGCACCCTGGTCTCGTATTCGCTGTTGCCGTCGGTAGCGATGAGCTTCGACTGCGGATAGCGTTGATGCAGGGCTTCAGCGAACTGCGCATAGCGAGCGGAGTAGCTGCCTGACCTGTCGAGGTAGTCTTCGTTCCCGATCTCGATATAGTGCAAGGGGAACGGCGCCGGATGCCCGTCGCGCGCCCGCTCCGCTCCCCATCGAGTGCTGGGGTCGCCGGTTACATACTCCACTTCGTCCAGTGCGGACTGCACGTATGGCTCAAGGTCTTTGCCGGTGGCTACGTGAGTGCCGCCGAGCGAGTATCCTGCATAGACGGCGAGAACGGGCTCAACATTCAGGTCTTCGCACCACTCTAAAAACTCGAGCAAGCCGAGACCATCGGTGGACCAGTAGAACCATGGTCCCGGGTGGCCCGGCCGGTCGAGGAGCGGACCGATGGTCTTCTTCCAGTCGAATCGATCTTCGACCGTCATGCCTTCAAGGTAGTTGCCGCCAGGGAGACGCAGGAATTTTGGGTGCATGGCTGCCATGCGGTTCATCAAATCAGGGCGGTTGCCATTGGGGCGATGGTTGAAGGTTGGCGGCATGAGCGAAACCAACTGCAACCAGATGGCGCCGGGATGGCTGACGGTGAACTCCAGATGGTTGGCTGTCGAAGGCGAAATTGTTCCGGTGGTGAGCTTGTACTCGTATCTTGCCCATGGCCCTGGCTTGACTGTCACTTGTGCCTGGGCCTGCACCGCACCCGTGTCGTTGCTGACCATTTGAACCGTGAGCGGACCGACGCTTGCCTCTTCTACGCGGGCATAGAGCGAGCCTGAAAAAGTGGCGTTGGGGTGAAGCCCGTAGCCCCAGAAGCCCGGGTTGGTCAAACCGGCTTCGTTGCCATCGGATGCAGACGCAACGGTCAGCTTCATGCTGTAGGGCAGAGCCTGACTCGGCCCGGTTGACTTGTCGAGGGACTTGCCGGCCACTGCGTTGCCGCGGCGCACCAGATCCCAGGGCGGCGTGCCTTCCCAATCGGCGTGAAAGGCGCGGTTCTGGATCATCTCGGCATAGAGGCCGCCATCGTAAGAGTGGTTGATCTCCTCCGTCATCAAGCCGTATAGGGTCGGGCTGACGGGCGAGATGTTTCGAGTCACATTGATATTGAGTTGTGCCGCGGGTCCGCTGCTGGACTGAGCGATCACGATCGAAGCGCTTCCCGCCATGAAAAGCAGGAGCGAGCAGAGGCGAAGTTTGCCATTGGAGCGTGATTCAGAATTTGAGTTGGATTTTCCCACAAGCTCTCCAGCAGTCCCGGTATGGAACATGAAACTCCTTTTCTTCGGTGAATACGTTGAAGCCATAGTAGCGCGCCTGCCAGAATGCCGGCGCCGGGTTTCGACGAGTGGCAAATCTCTAGTGCCTTCAATCAGGCTTCTGGCGGGCGTTGAAGCGGAGTTGCTTCGTTTGCCAGGCGAACAGAGACATCGAGCGAGCCCGGATCGCACCAAACGATGCGATCATGGGTGTGGATCATTCCTCCGACGATAATTCTACAGTTGAGACCGGAACGGTTCAGCAGTGCTTTGAACACCTTTTTGGCAACTAGATTTTCGAGATAAAGGCACGGAACGTTGAGCCGGCCGCCGTACAACACGCAGTCGCCGATACGAAAGTATTGTCCCACGAGATGATTGAGCGGCACACCGCGCGTGGTCAAGTTTCGTCGATGCTCATGGGGCGCAAGCTCGATCTCGCGGTCGCGAGCGAGCGCTTCCAGCACCTCGACTTCCATCAGCGTCGCCTGGCGATCGATGTGGCGTTTCTTGGAGTAGGTCCCGAGCCCCGTCGAGTAGCGGTCGCCTTCCAGCCCGTTGCCGGCAAGCAGCCGGACCTCGGAGAGCGCGAGCATCGGTGCCGACGCTTTCGATGCGATGTGGATGTTCAGCAACTCGCCTTGCCAATGCATGCGGTAATCATCGCACTGGCCAATAGCCCACACAATTCTTCGTGGTTGGGGTCGTTCCCACGGATGCGGGAACAGCGTAATCTCCATCGCCTGTCATAGCGACTTTGCCGTCGCCCCGGCGAAACAATTCGGTTACCTACTGAGGCGGCACTTCCCAAACGAAATTTGTAAAATGCCACTTTAGTCACCGATTCAGGCTCACTACGGGCAGCCGGCTCCGTGAGATAGCTGTTTCCTCGTATAGACCTGGAGCAAGGGATACACCAGTGAGGCTGCACGGCTACAACTACAATCTTTCCCCTTGCTACCCAAGGCGCATGGCGGATTCCAACAGAAACGGTATGCTCTTTTCAAGCGGCGATTCTCCAAACTCTTTCTTCGATCCTTTCGGGGGATGGGCTCGACGAGGGAACACGGAGAGTCGCTGTAGTGTTAGCCTTACTTTGTGGTTTGCAGCAAATGAATAAATTGCATCTGCCAAGCTTCTCTGGTCTATTTTTCCCGATCTTGTTACTGCCCTGAATCATTCTAACGATGCATTACCCTTGCCCTACCAGGTCATACTGGTAGGGTTTTCCTTTCCGCGTCATGAGTTCCTGCCATAGCCAATCAGCGTGAAGAGTAGCGGCGGCCAGCAGCGGGACTGCTACTGCGGCGAAACGTCCGCGGGGCCTTGCTTGCTCTGCAACTTGCGGAATGCTTCCATTTCGCGATCGGCATCCGCGGACTTTCCCTGTTTACGATAAATCCCAGACAGGCCAAAATGCGCTTGACCGGCAAGCGCAGTATCTTTCTCCAGGCTTAGAAGATGCTGCCAACTCCGTTGAGCCATGGCGTCGTCTCCCTCCATAGCCGCCGCTTTTCCCAGCTGGTAGAGGGTTTCCGGCATGTCCTCTCTCAACTGGTCGGATTGGACGAGTGCCTGGCGCGCCTGGTGGAATTTACCCAACTGCAGACGAGCTTCCCCGAGACGATAAAATGCTTCGGGGCTGCCTGGTTGCAGTTCGGTTTCTAACCGGAATTGTTCTTCGGCTTTGTCCCATTGCTGTGCGCGGGCGTAGAGCTCGCCTAGCTGCAGGTGCAAACCTGCCGTCTGCGGGCGCAGGCGCAGCGCTTGGAGAAATTCCCGTTCGGCGGCAGGAACATCCCGCAGCACGGCGTAGTCCTGCGCCATCATTTCATGGGCACGCGGGGAATCCGGGAAGCGAGCTTCCAGTTGATCAAAAACCTGTTTGGAGAGCAGACCCGAGGCCCGGCCATAGTAATAGAGCAGCTCCGGATCGTCCGGGCTTTGAGCGAGGGACTTTTGAAGGACTGCCACGGCCTCCGGCAATTTGCCTGCGTCGAGCAGAGCGATCCCGAGCGCATCCTCGGCGTGCGCCTGCTCGAAGTGCGGAATCGCTTCGGTGGCGTACCCTTGTGCCAGGAGTGCGTATCCCAACAAGCGGTGGGCGGCTTCAAGGTTGGGGCTGAGTTCGACGGCCCGCTTCAGAGGCGGAATAGCCGCAGCATAATCGCGCTTCTCGATGTACACCCCGCCGAGATCGGCGAACGCGGCTGCCAGTTGGGGATCGAGTTCGGTGGCCTTTCGAAACTCGGCCAGTGCTGGGTCCAATTGTCCGCTCTTTTCCGCGGCCACTCCGGCATGCACATGCTCGATGGCCGGCGAATCGGCAGCCTGCAGCGCGAGCAAGGCTGACAGGAAAAGGCCAATCATGATTTCTCCGGCTCGCGGACTTCGAGAAACTGATTGGCTTTGACACCCTCAAGGATTTGATGGATGCCCGAGGGCCAGTGAATTTCCACTTTGGCCACCTCGGCCGCGCCCAGGCCGAAGTGCAGACGCTTGTCGCCGGCTGAAATATAGCTGCCGGCCGTGGTCGCGAATCGCTTCTGACCGTTGACCTGCACGCCCGCACCCAGCCCATCGCGGTTGCTGCGCGTTCCGCGCAAGGAGATGGAAAGCCAATTTCCACTTCCGCCGTGATTCAAAAGCACCAGCGGCTCTCCGCCCAGCGAAGTAACAACTACGTCCATAAAGCCATCGTTATTCAAATCGCCGAACGCTGCGCCGCGTCCGGCAATCGCCGCAGCGACTCCTGAATCCGTTCGCTCGAAGCGCCCATGGTGATTGAGCGCCAGTAGCGGCGGCTCTTTGTAATGCAGCATTGGGTCGATCGCTTCTACGTTGTCCAACACGTGGCTCTGGGCGACGAACAAATCCTTCCAGCCATCGTTGTCGAAATCTTCCAGACCAAGACCCCACCCCGAGCTTGCCGCCGACAGCAAGCCTAAGCCTGCCTGCAGACTGCGGTAGCTGAATAATCCGTTGCCGTCATTGTGGAAGAGAGCGTAAACCTCTCGGGGTAGAACGGTGACCAGAATGTCGGGCCGTCCGTCGTTGTCGTAATCCTGGAAGACAGTGCCCATGCCCGATAAAGGTTTGCCCTCGGTGGTGAGCGCCGCGCCCGCTTCCAGGGCGCATTCGGTGAATGTCCCGTTGCCGTTATTGTGGAAAAGAAACTGGCGCATGCCGTCGTTGGAAACGAAGATGTCGGTGTATCCATCGTCATCGTAGTCGGCGAAAGACACGCCCAGTGAGCGGCCCTTGATGGACGCAATCCCGGAACGCAGGCTAACGTCTTCGAATGTGCCATCGCCGCGGTTGCGATAAAGAATATTTGTCGTCGCCGGGAACTCAGCCGGCGGGCAATAGGTCTGCCACTCGCCCCCGCAGATCTTGCTATGCTGCGTATCCCATATCATGTAGCGGGTGACGAGCAAATCCAGGTGGCCGTCGTTGTCATAATCAAAAAAACCTGCCGAGCAGCTCCAACCGCCCCCCTCCACGCCGGCCTTGGCGGTAACGTCGGTAAAGGTGCCATTCCCGTTGTTGTGGTATAGGGTGTTTTTCCCGTAGTTGGTGACGTACAGGTCGGGAAAGCCATCGTTGTCGTAATCGCCGACCGCCACGCCCATGCCGTAATTGCCGTCACCCGCGTTGGCCAGACCCGCTTGCCTGGTGACGTCGGTAAAGCTTCCATCCGGATTCTGCCGGTAGAGCCGGTTCCAATTGCGGGGATTTTCCCGGTCGAAGGTCTCAGGTGGGTGCATCGGATTGTCGAGCCGGCCGCTATTGACCAAAAAAATGTCGAGTAATCCGTCGTTGTTGTAATCGAACAGCGCCACACCGCCGCCCATGGTCGCAATCAGGTACTTCTGCGGCGTGGGCGAATTTACATGGTTGAAGTCCAGGCCCCGCGGATGCTTCACGTCAAACAATGGCAGGGCCGGGGGCAAAGACAGGGGCAAGGGCAAGGCCAGGCCCATAGCGGCAAACGATTCGAGGAAATCGCGTCGTGTGATCCGCCGGTTCATCCCATCGCAAGGTTAGCAGAACTCATACGGGCACGCATCGCGTACACAGACCTGAGGAGGGCGGAGCAGCAGATTGCCCCGGTCTCGACAAATCTGTACGGGTGCCCCACGTTCGCACCAGCGTACGTGGGACGAAAACGCCTTTTTTCGATTGCATCTATACGCGGGCAGAAAACGTTCGAAGGGCTTCGCCCATCTTTTTCGTCCCATGTACGCTGGTGCGAACATGGGGCACCCGTACAGAGCAGCGATAGATGCGAATTGGGTTTCGGAGCGGAGGTGCACCCACCCTCCGCTCCACTCACTGGCTAGAACAGGAGCTTCAGCGCAAACTGAATGAGCCGGGGACTATTCAACTGGTTATTCGTAATTCCGAAAGTCGCGTTATTGGATTCACAGCAAGCGGTATTCGGTGCGGCAAACTGGACCCGATTAAACGTGTTGAAGAACTCCGTCCGGAACTGCAAACCGAACCTTTCACCCGGACCTAAGTTCACCGTTTTGAATGCCGCGAGATCCCAGTTATTGATCCCTTGGCCGCGAAGCGTAGGATCCACGCGCGACTCGTTCCCGAAACCAAAGTCGCTGGGCGCAGTGAAGCAAGCCGGGTTGAACCAGGCAATTCCCCCCGTCTCAGTTACGTGCGCGGCACCCTTGGAGCATCCCGGCACAACATTCGGGCGCAACGTCCCGATTCCCAGACTCGCCTGTGACAGCGCTGTCGAGCTGCCATAGCTTATGGGCAGAGGGAAGCCCTTCTGAAACGTGGTGATGCCATCGATGCCCCATCCGGAAATCGCCTTGTCCACCACGCCGGAGGCACTCCCCGCGAACCTTTGACCGTGGCCAAAAGGCAGGTCGTAAACGTAACTGAGCACCAGGCGCTGGGACACGTCCTGGGATGAGATCGACCACTCTCCCTTGATGTTGTTCCAGTCTTGCACTTCTCCCACACCGCTCTCCAGCCAAGTGGTCAGGGTATCCGCATTGGTCATGAGTTTTTCGTTGGTGTAGGCAGCCAGGAACGATCCGCCCCCGGTGAACCTCTTGGTGACTGAAAGTTGGAACGAGCTATATTCACTGGAGCAGCAGCCATCCCCGCCAAGGCTCACGCCTCCATACTGGGGGTAGGGACGAAGCAGCTGACCGGCAAGGACGGTGGGGTTGGTGGCCGGATTCAACGAGCTTACCGTCTTAATCCCGGTGAACGGGTTGGGAACGTTCACCAGCAACGCGCTTCCTAAGCCCAAGTCCGCGTCAGGGATCTGGTCAATTTGGGTCGCGGTCGGATTGGGCAAATGCACGCCCCTCGAGCCGGCAAATGCGGCATCGACGAAGATCCCTCCGGGAAACTCTCTTTGAATGTCCAGGTTGAACTGCTGGACGTATGGCGCCTTATACGTGGTATAGGGAGCGACGGTGATGTTTTGGCCGGCATCAAACGCAGAAACGTTGCCTCGGCCAAGCGGAACCACGACATTGGGACCAAAGGGTCCGTTGGTGGGGCAATTCAGCGTTCCCGTAGGAGCGCCCGCAGTGAACGCGCAGTTGGTTGCCGTCAGCGTGCTGTTGGGAGTGATTCCGCCGTTCGAAGTTGCAACCCATAGCGTGGAGGCCAGGTTGATGGCGTCATTGCTGGGGTTGAGGTTGAAAAATATCCAGTTGGGGATGAAGAATATGCCGTAACCCCCGCGAATGGCTGTCTTTTGGTCCAGGGTATAAGCAAGTCCAATGCGGGGCATGAACTCGGTCTTCTTCAGCGGTATGTTGCCGCGGGTCTTATTGACACCATTGCCAACGAGGAAGACATCGCCCGGGCATGACCCGCCGCTACAGCCGGTAACCGAGGCATTGGTGGCAGCCGGATCCCAATAGCTTATCCAGCCATGGCGCTCGGTCCAGGGTCCCTGCAAATCGTAGCGCAGGCCGGCATTCACCGTTAGTTTCGAGGTGGCTCTCCACGTATCCCCGAAGAAAAAGCCTCGATAGGCTTCCTTTTGCGCCACCAAGGCGGGAATCTGTGCCTCACCGAAATTGTGGTTGAACACGCTCGATTGGTTCAGGCCGTATCCCAGCTCAAAATCGGCGAAGGAAATACCACCCGTTCCGCCGGTAACAGGATTGCTCTGCGTCCAACTGCCGTTGAAAGCAAAGGCGCCGCTGGCGATGTTGGTCTGGGCATAGTTGTCAAAGGTCTCGATCAGTTGGCCGCCAAAGAACATGGTGTGATTTCCCTTGATCCAGGTGAGGTTGGGGGAAAGGGCCCATTGCGTGTCGTGGTCGGTGATGAAGCTCTGACCTTGCGAACAGGTAACGGCGGAGTCCTGGGGGGTGAAGCAGGGAGTAAACGGCGACCGGCCGGCGCCCGGAATTGCCGCGTTGTAAGAAGCGGGCCAGCCGTACTGGGTCAAGTCAAAATTCGAGTTTTTCGGGGAACGCAAGTAGTGGAACCGGCTGCCGCTGAGGTTGATACTTAGCAACAGATTCGGCCGGAGGGAGTTGGTGTAGCCAACGACGGCGGCGTTGGTCTGATAGGTTTCCGCGCAGCGGTCCGCGCAAAGGCCGGTGCCGAAGGGATCGGTGGGCAAATCCAGAAGGTTGAAGAAGTTGTAGCGGGTAAAAACATGCTGTTTCTGCGACAAATTTTGATCGACACGAGCTACGTATTGATTGGTGTTTCCCCCGGAGGCCGCGGCCGCGGTGAAATTGTTGTTTTCGGCGCCATTGGTCGGCATGGGAAGGAATTTAAGTTCAATCAATGCCGCCGGGTTAATGGACGCCGCAGGGATGGTGTTGTTAGCGAATTGCGTACGACCGCAGTTGGCGGCGGTGGCGTTTGCCGCGCACGCCGCGCTGATGCTCAACGGATCGTAAATTGGACTGTCGGTGGGAAATACGCCGCTCCTCTCGCCAACCGTTGGCACGGTGGTAGTGGTCACCGCGGACGCCCGCTGACGGTACCCATCATAGGCAAAGAAGAAGAACGTCTTGTCTTTGATAATCGGGCCGCCAAACGTGCCGCCGAACTGATTCTGCACGTAGGGGGGATTGGTGGTGTCAAAATACGGCCGGGAATTCAAGACCTTGTTGCGGAGATATTCATACGCTAAGCCGTGGAATTTGTTCGATCCTCCCTTGGTGCTCAGGTTGACAATGCCGCCGGAGAACCTGCCCCATTCCGGGCCGAGGTTGTTGTACTGCACCTTGAATTCGGAGATGGCGTCCTGGTCAGGAATCAGAATGGGCAGATTGATGTAACCAATATTCACCGGTTGGCCGTCGATGTATTCGGCGCTCTCATTGCCGAACGAGCCGCCCACCTGGTAGTTGCCCCAGCTGAACGGATTCTGGCCCACCTGCGAACCGCCGGAGCCGCCCTGGGCTATGGCAGCGGGAGAAAGAGTGATGAGGTTGAACACGTTGCGGCCATTCAAAGGAGTTTCGTTGGTCTTACGTTCGTCAATGACTTGGCCAAGCGACGCATTATCGGTCTGCAGCAGCGGAGTCTCCGCGGTGACTTCCACGGTCTGGGTGTCTGCGCCTACCTGCATGGCGGCGTCAATGCGGACACTCTGTTGCACCTGCAAGTCAAAGGTGTCGCGCTTGAAGCGCTTGAAGCCGGTCTTATCCACATCGATGGTGTATTCACCGGGACTCACGTTGACGAAGGAATAGAGCCCGTTTTGATCGGTGGTAAATGTCTGCACTGCACCCGTGGCGGTGCCGGTCAGCGTAACCTGCGCGCCCGGGATAGCAGCCCCTGAGGCATCCTTGACCGTTCCTGAAATCGAACCGAAAGTGGACTGCCCGCGGGCAGTAAAGCAAGCGCCTAGGAACAGCACAGTTGCCAGGATAGGGAGCCAGAATTTGTGTGAAAACACAGCGCCTCCAAAAGGTTCCGCAAATCAGCAGGCTTGTCGGACCACACAAACTGGTCCGGCTTCGAGAGCGGCTTCGGCGTATTTTTCCGCCTGTTTGTACACAGAGTCGTCAATGTTGGCAAACTCTGCGGTTATGCAACTCCACGGGAAATGAAATCGAAGAAAGAAATGCAGAACAACATACATGAGACCCGAACTTTAGAGCTCTCTATTACCAAGCAATACGAGGCGAGGCGGGCATCTGTACCAGTGGAAGAGAGAAATATAAAGAGGGCCACTCAACCTGCACGAAGAAATGGCACTAGAGCGACGGCAGGCGGACGCGAAGGCCAGAGCCACTTTTCCAGGCTAGCTCGATTTGAAGAAGATGCACGAGGAGTTCTGATGGAGCGACTCAGATTGAAATAGAGAGGCGGCCAGGTCCACTAAGGATGATTCGCCTCTTTCCTCAACAGAGCGTAGAGAAATGGCTTTCCCGTCGGCTTCTGGCTTCCGCCGTGCGGCTCGACGGTCACAAAGACTGCATCGATTTCAGCCAGCTGCCTTGGGTCGTCCAGGCGAAGCACCCACCGGCGATTGGTTTCACTATCCATGTACAGAATGCCAAGGTTCATCGGATGAGATTCCCCATTTGATTCGGAGTCTCTCTGGCCCCATACCTGGAAGGCGCTGGCATTTCTTACGCCTGGTTGGTGGTCAAGGTCGAAAGCGTAAAAAATTAGCGATTTGTCTTGCGTATAGAAGACCCGCCCGAAGGGCTTGCGTGTTCGGCTCCCGCTATCCACGTCAAAAACATCGGCGATATAGAGTTTGCGCGCGCCCATCAATTCGCGAATATCGCGATCGGAGACAAGATACTGTTCATCGTCATTGAGGCGGCGGCTCTGATCCTGATTGGCAGAGGTCAGATCGGTCAGTTTCGATTCGAGCGACGCGGTCCGCAAAAGTGCTTGGCCATGTTCGTTGCGGAGATTCGTGAGTTCCACCTGGAGGTTCTGGTACTGTTTCTCGGTTTCTCCCAACTGACTGGCCAGCTTGTCGCGTTCCTCAGTTCGTTGCCGCAGTTCGGCTTCCCTTCCATCCGCTGCATTTCCAAGCTGAGCGAATCGCACCTTGGCAAGATCAGATGCTCCGCGCAAACGGGTGAGCTCCTTTTGTTCATTGGCAAGCTGCGCCTCGAGACTCGATATCTCCACTGCTTGCGCTGCCAGGTGCTGAACGGAGAATTGGTCCGCCGGTGCGACTGTCGGTTGGCTAGCCGAATCGCCGGTCGGGGTTTTCGCCGGCGCCAGATTCTTCGAGAACAACTTTTGTGGAGCGAGGTTCTTTCCCGCGCCCGCATAATAGGCTCCAAATGCAATGACACCTATCATGCAAGCTGCGACCAAGCCGGCGATCCATCCCATGACTGGGGTTACGCGCAACCCTGCGGGACTCTGACGCGGGAGCGCCGTCTGGAACGGCAGGACCCTGGGCGACCGCTGATTCTGAATACCGGAAGAGAGCTTTTCCCAAGAATCGCGGTTATCCCAGTTCCTTGCTTCCCGCGGCAGCTCGCCGGCCGCCGCAAGGAAAGCCATGCCCTCTTCACTCACCAGTGCGTAGGCTTCATAAACCTCCCTACACGGCTTGCAAATCCGCAGATGCTCTTCCAGCTCAAACCGCTCGCCGATACTGAGTGCGTCGGCGTGCGCCAGAGCGCACAGCTCCTTGAACCTCTCGTGGCGGTCTTGTCTGTCAGATCCTTGCATGGTTCTTTCGCCCCGTCGCGGTCACGGCGCTTCTACGCAAGCGTTCGATGCCGCGATAAAAGTGATGCCGCACATTGCCTAGAGGCTCCTGCAGCTGTTCACTGATCTCCTTCAACGCCAAACCTTCAAAATAGAATAACTTAAGTGTTTCGCGTTGCATGGAAGTCAAGTCATTAAATGCGTATTGCAAACGATTGAAGTCCAGTTTTGCGGCGATTTCCCGCTCCACGTCCGCCCCGGCCGCCAAAGTCTCATCCAGCTCCAGAGACTCAATATCGGTGCGGAGATAGAACCCTCTGCGCGACAGGTGTGCCTTGCGGTCCTTTGCGCGACTATACGCAATCTGAACAATCCAGATCTTTGCTCTGCCTTTTGACGGGTCGAAGAGTTTCACTTTCTGATAGAGATACAGAAACGATTCCTGGACAACCTCCTCCGACTCTCCCACGTCATGGAGAACGCGAAAGGCAATACCGAAGACCACCCTGGAGTAGCGGCTGAACAGCGTATTGAGAGCGCTCGTGTCGTGACCCTGCAGACGAGCCATAAGTTCTTCGTCGCTTGGATCAGACACAGCAGCAGGTTGGAGAACAGTATTCGGCTTCATTTGCAATGCGCCAGCATCCCAATTCCCTAAAGCAATCATTTCCCGGCTACATTTCCGTCGACCAAACCACCACGCACCGCAATCTGGCGCGTGAAACTGAAATATGGATGCAGCCGGGGCACAGACTCTGCCCGCCATCGTCTCTATTCTCAACTCGTCAGAATCGCGTGCAAACGCAGCCCAGGTGAGTCATCCTCTGGTGCAGAAACTCCACTTGCAATGCCCTCGGTCCCTCGCATTCAGGGAAGACGAGAATAGCAAACTAATTGATTTCATAAGGCCAGGTGGGGTTACCAGCAGCTCCCAAAGATCAGACGAAACTATACGCCACGAGCAAGACAGCTTGCCACACAAATCTGACTTTCAGCCGGCGGTCAAAGGGTCTAAATAATTTGGTACAGAAAGTGCCACGGCGACGTATTTAGTTAGATCGGCATACCTCACTGTGTCGGGCAGGAAATTTGGCCGATGCCCTACGTCGATAGCCACCTCGTCCCTGGTCTTTTTGCAGGTCCGGGTTTGATGTTCTCCGGAAAATGAAAAGCGGCCTCGATTGATATGATTTCCCGTGGCCGCTAAAGACCCTGCTCGAATCAGTCCGGAATACTTAATGACACAAGTATCGCAAAGCCGGCGCTCCGCGCAAGAAGTCGTTTACCTTTGCAGATCGGTCGCAGCGCTCATATTCATGGTGCTCCTGCCATACCTCACGCACGGACAGTCAACGACGGCCTCCCTCACGGGGCGA
>Ga0302324_100005200_pt1 | contig 28471 bp, 25 predicted proteins | sample Palsa_T0_1_FD_201949 | JGI IMG/M metagenome (GOLD analysis project Ga0302324, IMG submission 201949) | Peat permafrost microbial communities from Stordalen Mire near Abisko, Sweden - Palsa_T0_1 | ecosystem: Environmental > Terrestrial > Soil > Palsa > Peat permafrost | place: Sweden: Abisko...
CCCTCGCGCAGGGCGGCGTAGTCTTCGGCCGAGACCAGGACGGCGTTGCCGTGCCTGGACACGATCTCGATGGCGTCGTGGTCCTCGTTGACTTTCTTGATCAGCGGGAAGAGCCCCTTGCGCGCATCGCTCGCGGTGATCGACATGACAGCCAGCCCTCCGGTAGTGGTACAAGATAGAGTACCACTGCCAAGCTCGATATCACCGATGCGGCAATCACCCAGGACACTCGCTGTTCCCGAAAGACGGGCCGTACATCGTGCCGGTGCAGGCGCGGGTACGGAAGGCCGAAGGGCTTGAGCTAGGCGACGTGGTGACGGTCCGCCTGGCCGTCGGAGCCTGACCAGCCGCTGCGGCGGATACTGGATGCAGGGCTAGTATCGCCTCACGGGATTGCTATGCATCCTGGAGCCGTGGCTCGGGCTCAATTTCCAGGTATCCGGCATAGGCGTGGATCTTCACGAGGAAATGATAAAGGAAACCCTCTAGCCCGGCCAAACCGAATGGGTGGGGCCACGGATCGCAGAACCAGACCGGCGCATCCCAGGAGAACTCATCGGTGCCGTCGGTCACCGTGAGATTGACGCGGACAAGCGCGCCGACGGTTTTCACTCCTCCGATGTAGAATTCTTCGATCAGGTCGCTGGGCAGCTCGATGCCGGCAAGGGGGGCGATTTCCGCGCTCATCCTGGTTCGGAGCGCTCCTGTATCGAGCAGGCACTCTATGGGAGCGGCCTCCAGTCCTTCCAGGGCAATGTCAACAACAGGCCGCGGTGTCAGGGCGCCGCCACTCGCTGCCGGAAGTGTCCGGAACGCGAATCTCACTGCGGGGCCGCGCCGGTGATGGCCTGCTCGAAGTCCACGACCCGGAACATTGACTGCGCACGCTGACGGTGCTGCGCCAGCCACGCCACGACCTCTTTCGGTGAGGGCGCGGCGACTAGCACGTCGTCGCCGCGCACCGCCACCCACAGGCCCATGAAAGGACGCAATGCCTCTGCTGTGGGTGTCGGGCGACCTTCTGTGCCGGAAGCGGCCGACGGTGGTGTAGCGGCTCGGGAGGTCAACGGGTGTCGTCCGGTCGGGCTCACCGCACGCCCGGCCGGGAAACCAAGACGGGTTAGCGCACGACGGGCCTGATGCGTGGTGAAGTCAGCCCGGTCAAGCCCCGTTACCAGGGCCAAGACCTGCTTGGGGGGCCAGCGCCGGCCGTTGATCACCACGAAGTGCTCGTGGATCGGTTCGGGCGATGCTCCTTGGAGCGCTGCCTCGACACTCCGCGAGTCCAAGTTGTACTGGTGACCTGAGACCGTCATCGTAGGCATGCTGTCTCCGGTTGTTACTCTCTGAAATGTATTCTCTGATTCGTCTCTACTTTAGGGGACGTGCGGAGTCCCGGCAACCACTCTCCGGTCCCTCGGCCGCAGCTCGCGGCCGGTCCGGGTCCCTCGGCCGCAACTCTGGTGACCATCCTTGCGGGGTCCATCATGGTACCAAAGTAGTACCATGATGGGATGGCGATGAACCTGAGACTGGATGAGGAAGACAGCGCGCTGCTCAGGGCGCTCGCGGACGCGGAGCACGTGTCCTTGCACGAGGCCGTGCTCCGGGCCATCCGGCGCAGTGCCCGGGATGTCGCGCACGCCGACCGCGTACGCGTGGCAACCGCCGAGATGCTGGACCGGTGGGGAGAGGTGCTCGACAGGCTCGGCAAGGCATGAGTGAGCGCCCAGGCGCCGAGTACCTGAGCCTGGAGGACCTTCTTGACCTGGTAAGCGCGCTGGGGACCGGGCCGGTGCGAGACCTTGGCCTGCTTGATTCCGCGTGCCACCGTCCGCAGTCGGGTCTCTTCGGGCAGGAGGCGTATCCCACGATCGCCGGGAAGGCTGCCGCGCTGATGCACTCACTCGCCTGCAATCACGCGCTGGTCGACGGCAACAAGCGGCTCGCGCTGCTCGCGACGGTGGTCTTCCTGCGCATTAACGACTATCGGCTGGACCTGACCGACGACGAGGCATTTGATCTGGTCATGTTGGCCGCGGCCGGCCAGCTGGATGCGGCCGGTATCGAGAAACGCCTCCGCCTGGTACCCGCGACCAGGTGAAGCCGTCCGGCGGGGGAGCGGGTCAGCCGCCCGTCGCGGCGGGCCGCAGCCGCCGGTGCCGGACCTCCTCGGCGGTGATGAGCACGGCCAGGCCGAGGAAGACGACGGTCAGCGTCAGGGGGCCGATGAACCACCAGGAGTCCTGCACCGGGATGCCGGGCAGCTCGGCGTAGTCCGGCTGCCGCGGGTCGACCAGCACGCTGATCGTGTCGCCTGGGTCAAAACGCTGGAAGTCCCGGGTGGGATCGTGCGCGACCGTCCGCGTCACCGTGCCGGCGGGCACGGCGAGAGCCACGTCGTAGTCGTAGGTCGTCCACGAGTCGTGGCTCGTGTCGTGACTCACCGGGTGCACCGCCTCGACGGTGGCGGCGCGCTCCAGGCCGTGGTGCTGGGTGTACGACGACAGGTCGGCTTGCGAGTGCAGGCTGACGGCGAGCGCGGTCAGCGCCGCGACGGCGCCGACGATGATCACGACGCCGGCGATCCGGCTCGCCGGGCTGTTGCGCGGGCTCCTGACGGGTGCCCGGCGAGCGGCGGACGCCGGCGCCCGGGCAGCGGGCTGGGCGGAGCGGAACCGGTGCTCCAGGCGTATCGCGACGCGGATCAGCACGACCGCGGCGACCGCGAACCCGGCGGCGGCGGCGGTCAGGGCCGCGGCCGGGGCCTCGTGCTCGCGGCCGAGGGCGGAGACCTCAGCGGCGCAGCCGACGAAGCAGAAAGTGGCGGCCAGCATGGCGGCGACCGCGCCAAGGACCGTCCCCGGACCAGGCCCGCGTCGGCCCGGCGATGTCTCGCGGATCATCAGCCCGACCTCCCCTGCCAAGTCCTGCGTTCGACGGCGCCGATGACGGTGACAGCTGGCGGCGTGCCCGATCCTCGCACGACGAAAGGGGCGCCGCCACGATCTTCAGCGAGGCGGAGGCCGCTCATACCCCGCTGAAGCCATCGCCAGGGTAGTATTGCTACGGTCGTAGCGTTTCGACTACACTTGTAGCATGTCTGCCATCCCTGCACGCGATCTGCGCAATCACACCGCGGAGGTGCTGCGGCGCGTGGAGGCGGGGGAGGAGATCGAGGTCCTCAGGGACAACCGCCCGGTGGCGAAGATCGTCCCGCTGTCGCGGCGGAGGCAGTGGCTGCCCGCAGCAGAGATCGGCCACGAGCTCGCGCGGCTGGGACCGGACACCACGGGCCTGGCTGAGGAACTGCGGGCCACACTTACCGACACGACGGACGACATCGCGTGGTGACCTCGCGCGCGCTGGCCGACACCTCCGTCTTCATCGGCCTGGAGGCAGCACGGTTCGACGCCGGCCGGTTCGCCGGCTATGAGTGGGGCGTATCCGCGGTCACGCTCGGTGAACTGCGGCTCGGCGTGCTGCAGGCCCAGGATCCGGAGACCGCCTCCCGGCGGCTGTCGGCCTACCAGCTCGCCCAGCGGTTCGAGGCGCTCACCGTGGACGAGGCCGTGTCCGAAGCCTGGGCGCTGCTGGTGTCCCGGCTCCGCGCGGCAGGGCGCAGAGCCCCGGTCAACGACAGCTGGATCGCGGCCACCGCGATCGCCCACGGCGTTCCGGTCGTGACGCAGGACTCCGACTACGACGCCATGCCCGACGTTCAGGTCCTCAGGATCTGACGAAATGTGTCCGGCTGTGCCCGTCCGGGCCCGCGCGCTGCCGGGCGAAGAGGCTTCCGGGTGGCCGCGAAGGTGCCTGGCGGAGGACCGGGGGAGGGCTCGGCGAGCGCGTCGGTGATCGGTTTCGCCCCGGCGGTGAACCGGTCAAGCTCGCCGTCGTGGACCAGCCGGCCGGGGAACGGGTCGCCTGCCGTGCGCCGGGCCAGCCCGGCGACGGGAAGCCGGTGACGGGCGGCGGCTATCACCAGGTTGCCGAACCGGCGGCCGCGCAGCACCGCCGGGTCGGCGACCAGGCAGGCGTGCGGGAAGACCGAGCGCACGGTCGCCGCCCGGGCGCGCACGTGCGCCAGCGGCGGGCCGTCGCCGACGTTGACCGCGTAGATGCCGCGCGGGGCCAGCGCCCGGGCCACCGCGACGGTGAACTCCGCGGATGTCAGGTGCGCCGCGGTACGCCCCCCGGTGAACAGGTCCGCGACCACCAGGTCGAAGGACCCGGCCGGGACGTCCTGCAGGACGTCCCGGGCGTCGGCGACCCGGACGCGTACCCGGCCCGCCCGGCCCCCGCCCGCGCGGCGCCCGCGCTGGTCCAGCGGCAGCCGCCGGCGGACAAGGTCCGCCAGTTCGGCGTCGGACTCCACCGCCAGCTGGCAGGACCCGGGCCGGGTCGCCGCCACGTACCGCGCCAGGCTCAGCCCCCCGCCGCCCAGGTGCAGCACCCGCAGCGGCTGACCGGCCGGAGCCGCCAGGTCAGCCAGGTGCCCGATCCGCCGCATGTACTCGAACTCCAGGTACAGCGGATCGTCAAGGTCGACGTGGGACTGCGGCACGCCGCCCGCCAGCAGCGTCCAGGCCCGGGGCCGGCCAGGGTCACCAGCAAGCCACACGCCCCCCGAGCCGGCGGAGCCTCCTGCGGCCGGCCCGCCACCGTCACGCTGCCGGCCTGCCATGACGACCATTCTGCCGTCGCGCCAGGCCGCCCCCGCCCCCGGTCACCGGCTTACCTGCCCGGCGGCGGCCGGGATGAGGGCGGAAACCCCGGCGTACTGGCGGCTCGGGAGGGTGTCGCACCTAATATGAGGTGCCACAGTGGACTATGCCGACGACACGTCCCCGACATGTGATCACCGAGACGGAGCAGATCGTCCAGGCGCTGGACGATGCCGCGAGGCGCTGGCCCGCCGACCGCGGCAACCGCGCCAGGTTGCTGACCCGGCTGGTCGAGGAAGGCCATCGCGCGGTGATCAGGCAGCGCGAGCGGGACGCCAGCGCGCGGCGTGCCGCCGTAGCCAGGACCAGCGGGGCGCTCACCGGGGCATATGGCGAGGACTACCTGGCCGGCCTGCGCGCGGACTGGCCGGGATGATCGTGCTCGACGCGCGCGTGCTGACGCTGGCGGTCAGGGCAGGTTCCGGGTTCTGAGCCTGGTCTGGTGCGGTTCGCCGGGCGGTTCTTCGACGCCGAAGCTGAGGACCCGGGTGGGGTGGATCCGTATCACCGCCGTGTCGCCCGGGCCCGGGGTCCCGCCTGCTGCCGTTATCGCTTCCGCGGTTCCCCGGATTTCCAGGAAGCGCACCCGCCATGGATCCTTTGACGCGATGTCGTCGATGACGAGTGCGGCGTGGCCGTTGCGGCTGACGTTCCGGAACTTCTGGCTGGCGGTCAGGCTGAAGCCGGTCACGTCGATGGTGCCCAGCCCTGGGTTGTAGCGGAAGCCTACGGGCTTGACCTGTGGACTGCCGTCGGGCTGGATGGTGGCCAGCCGCCCGATCTGCTGGGTCCGCAGGTAACCGATCTCAGCGTCAGTGAGTGCCATTTCCTGCTCCCGTTCCGGTTCGGGTGCCCAGCGCCCCGGGCTCGTCAGCGAACCACTTCCAGGCATCGACGCGGACGCCGCCATCTTCTCCTGGACCCTAGGACCTGAACCTTGGTTGAAGTCAAGGCCGATCGGGCTGTCTGTGCCGGCGTCGCCGGCATGTCTTCGCCGAGCCGGGTGCCGTCGCGCAGGCAGGTCTCCTCCTCATCGAGTTACCGGTGGGCCTAGCGTGTCGCCACCACGTTGAGGCCGAACAGGGCGTTGGTGGCGATCCTCGGTGCCCCGCGGCGGACGGTCCCCGGCAGGCGCTCGAACGCGGCTTCGGTCGACAGCGCCACCGCGTCGGGCATCCGGAGATAGCGCCCGCGGCCGCCAGCGTAGAAGTGGGTCTTCCGGAAGCCCGCGCTGCGGAACATTGCGCGGATGTCCCGGGCGCTGTACTCGCGAAGGTGCAGCCCGGTGGCGACGTCGTCGAAGGCCCGGGACACGTCGTGCGGCCCGGTCACCCGGTTCGGGGTGATGCACACGTACACCCCGCCGGGCCTGATGGCGCGCGCCACGCTGGCGAGCTGGGCCAGGGCGTCGTCGGGGTGCACGTGCTCCATGAGCTGGTCGGAGTAGGCGACGTCGATCGACGCCTGCTCCACCGGCACGCTCGTCCCGTCGCTGATGATGACCTCGAGATTCGGCGTGCCGCGGGCGGCCGAGGTGATGACTTCCGAGACGTCGACGACGATCACCTGGCGGACCAGGGACGCGGCGCGTATCGAGAAGGCGCAGTCGCCCGCGCCGATCTCCAGGAGGCACGAGTCGCCGTCCAGGAAACGCGACACGAATCGCAGCTTGGCGGCTACTTCCCGGTCGCGCCGGGCCGGGTCGATCGTCAGCTGATGATGGTCCGGCATGCGGCGGAACAGCTCGTCGTAGACTTCGCCGTAAATGCGCGCCCGCTCATCCCCGGGCGCGGCACGGAGCCGGTCCGCGAGTTCACGTTCTATCGCATAATTTGCGGCTAAGCGATCGCTTGACGGAATCGCCACGTTTGAGCCTCCGGTGATCGGTTAACGGCCATTATTATTGCACCGTACACTCGTGGGAATCCGTAGATCTGGGTCCTCGAAACTTGCGGATTAGCGGCCGGCGGGCCGGGCCGCTGGTATTACCGGGGAACGCGGCCGATGCGGCGGGTGCACTGGGCCGTGGAGCGCACGGCGGGCGTCCATGGCACCGGCCTCCCGGGCAGTGCGGACGTTGGTGACCTTGTCGTCGACTGGGCCTGTCAACGTGGGGGCCTGGAACGACACCGGCAATTGCACATGGGCGGAGGCCGGGGCTTAGAAGCCCCGGCCTCCGCATTTCGTGTCGGATGCCCCTGCTAAGAGGCACGCACCTTGTTACGGTGTATAACCGGTCGGGTGCTGTCCGATCTGCACGGCGAAGTTAGCCAGCGGCAAGCCACTGAAGTCTTCGGTCGGCAGCCAGAAGTAGCCTGGGCCGCCCCAGGTGCTCACCGAGGCGGGGGTGCCACCTACCGGCAGCGCTCCTGATGTTGCGACTTGCGACAGCGAGGGCTGCTCGCTGTACACCGACTCGGTCAGGTAAGCGTCTCCGGCGGTGTCGCTGAAGTCGAAGACGAACCGGTACCAGCCGTCTGTGGTGATGACTGGCGTCCCCGAGCACGAGCCGGGGGAGTTGTGACCGAAGTTGATGACGAAACCTCCGGACTCGTAGCAGGCGGTGATGATGTTGTCGATGCCGTACGTCCCGGAGTTGTTGTTCAGCTCGACATCGTCGTCCACCAGCGAGCCTACCGGACCGGCCGTACTCGGTGACAGGTACAGGTCGTCGGTAACCGCGAACCCGCCAGTCGGGAAGACATTCTCCATGCCGAGTCCCGCCCCGGAGCCGAACAATGCGTACGGACCGGTGCACCATTCGACGGTGGCAGGCTGGGGACATCCCGCGCCCTGGTTACCGTCCTCGTCACCGGACACGACCGCCAAGCGGTTCTTGTAGAGCGACGGGGTCTCTGGCGCGTAGTTGTCGTACCCGCCGTTGTTGAAGCCCGAAAGCACGCTATCGATGGTGCCGTAATCCCCGTTGTTCGGATTCCCGTCGCACGGAGCATTTCCGCTTCCGGCCGGGCAGAAATGGTTGGTGTTCCCCTGGAACTCCTCAGAAAATCCCGTCACCGGGTAGGAAATTTGCGGAGATACCCCGTGCCGTGCTACGTGCCGGCCGCTCGGCCGCACGACGGTGGCGACGGTTCGGTGAGTGCTGGCGGTGACCGCCGCCCCTGACGTACCCGCCAATAACGTCAATGCCGTCGCGGCGGCAAGGCCCAATGCCACTTAGCGTAAGTTGATCATGGTTTCGGGGTGTGTCGCTGCGTGGTGTTCTGGCTGGTGGCCGGCATGATCGCGGCTCATGGCAGACAGGCGTCGCGGATCGCCTCGGCGACTGATAGCGCGTCGCGCAGCTCGTCGAAGAACTCCGGGACAACCGGGCGTTCTCCTGCTGCGCGCCAGCGGCCTCGGCGCCGTTGTGCTCATCGGCGTCCTGGGCCACCAGGTCGAGCCGCAGGCGGAGCGCGGCCAGCGGGGCACGGAGCTGGTGGGAGACGTCGGCAGGCAGCCGATGTTAAATCTCAAGCTGATAGTCCCGCGTGATCATGGAAACGGGCTGAGCCAGCCAGTGATCCATTGCCCCTGAATGGTTCCGCATGGTTGACTACCACCAGAAGTCGGAGATCTGCTGACATCAGCGTCGGCGGTCCTGGCCTTGCGTTTTTACCCTCGGGGAGGAATTGATGGGAAAAATCACTAGCGTCACTCGTCCGCTGTGCCGCGCCGTCGTGGTGTGCGGCCTGGTTGGCGGCGCCATGACCGCGCTCGCGCCGTTAGCTGAGGCGTCAGGGGGTGGCACGCTCTACGTCAATGCCAGTACGGGACACGACACCGGCACCTGCCGCCTGTCGTCGCAGCCGTGCGCGACCATAAGCTACGCGCTCTCGGTAGCCACGCCTAACGCAACGATCAGGGTAGCTGCCGGCGATTATCCCCAGCCGCTCACGATCACCCAGCCGGTCATGATCAGCGGCAACGGGGATGGGGCCACCGGTAGCTCACCGACGGTCATCGATCCGTCCACGCTGGCCAGCGACACAGATTCCGATAACGGCCTCGCTCAGGCTCCGATTATCGACATCCTCAACACCACGGGCGTCGCGCTGAAGGGCCTGGATATCAAGGGCGATAACGCCCAGGGCCAGTTCAATAGTTGTGCTGTCGACTTCGTCGGCGTCTATTACCACAACTCCTCGGGCAGCATGGACAACGTCCAGGTGACCGGCATTGAGCTGCCCAGCATGCTGTTCGGCTGCCAGGCCGGCAACGCGGTGTTCGTCAGGTCAGACTCTGGCTACACCGCGTCGGTTAGCATGACCGGACTGCGCATAAGCAGCTTCCAGAAGAACGGCATCATCTGCAGAGACGAGGGCACCAGCTGCACTGTCAGCCACTCAGACGTTACTGGTATCGGCCCCAACGCCCAGATCGCCCCGAACGGGATCGAAGCATACAACGTATCCAGCATTACGATCAGCCACAGCAGTGTGAGCGATAACTCCTACACCGGTGGCGAGGCTGACTACCAGGCCGCCGGTCTGCTGATCCTCGATGTGGGAACAGTCTCGGTGACGCACTGCACCTTGTCGGACAATGACGTCAACGCCTACGTCGGCAGCGACGAGACCGGGCCGTCCGAGGGCACCTGGACCATCTCCGGCAACACCGTGACGGGCGCCACCGACAACGTGCCCGGCGGTTCCCCGGGCAATGGCTACGGTGACGGCATCGATCTGGACAGCACGATCAACGGCTCGGTGTCTATCTCGGACAACTCAGTAAGCGGATCCGCGGAGTACGGCATCGCGCTGACCGGCGCGTCCTACGCTACGGTCAGCGGTAACAAGGTGACCGGCAACGCGAGCGACGGCATCTACATCGGCGGACCTGGCGGCGCTGCCACCAGCTCCAGCAGCAACGCCATCACATCCAACAGGTCGACGTCGAACGGCGGTGACGGCATCCACGCGGATACCGACTCGAACAACAACACGTTCAGCGACAACTACACCCACCAGAACGGGCTGTATGACCTGCAGGATGCCGGATCCAGCAACTCGTGGTCGGGCAACACGTGCTCTCCTGCGAACGACTCCAGGCCGGCCGGCCTGTGCAGCTGAGTCTGTGCTCGTAATCCGCTCAGGAGGAGGGAGAGATTCCGCCCCCGGGATCGCCTAAATCCTGAGTAACCCAGCGAAACGGCTCCCGGCAGAGGCAGTGCCTCTGCCGGGAGTTTCGCGTCCGGGCCGCCCCGGCCTGCGGGCCCGGCGCTCACACCCGGGCGGTGTCCTTTCAGGGTGCATGCGGATCGCTGACCGGCACCAGTCGTGCACTGTAGATGTTCACGGTCCCGCCGCGAGGGGACCAGACCCTGATCTCCAGCCGCTGGTCTGGGGGTGGGGGAACGAATATGGCCCGGAACGGGCCCCATCCCGAGTAGATGCGGGCCTGGTAGGCAGTCGTGGCGTTCACGGGCACGGTCACTGCCTCGACGCCGCTCGTCGAAAGGATGCTGAGCCGGGCGAGCAGCGCGTTGCCCGTGTCGTTCCAGACCTCGACGTTCACCGGCCCAGCGGATGACAAGGTCACGGATGCCTGGTAGCGGCCGGCCGGCTCTTGCCAGGCCAGACCGTCGACGACGTACCCCTCGCCGCCCGTGGATGTCACGTGCCAGTCCGTGACCGGGCCAGCGGTGACGGCACGTCCCGCCGCGCCCGGCGCGGTCCAGGCCGCGAGCGGACCCGCCCCGTCCGGGACGCGCACCGTGCGCACCCCAGGTGGCGGGCGCCAGCGAAAGGCCCAGACCCCATGGGCATGCGCGACAAGCGTGGCGTGCAACGAACTGGCCAGTCCCTGGATAAGAGCCATGGAACTTGCCGTGCTCTGCAATTCGATCCCCGCCGACGGAGCGACCACGAACCAGACGTCGCCACGGTCGATCGGCGCGGTGCCGGGACCCGTCAGCTCGTGTACGTCGGCTCGGCTGGAGAGCCGGCCAACCACCCCCTGGGAGGCGATCACTTCGGCCGAGGCTGGGATCCGGGCCTCGACGCTGGCCAAGGTCGCCGCCGCAGGACTAGATACCCGGAGCCACTGGACGCCGGTCCGCGGCCCCCACACCGCCGCCCAGCCGAGAGCTTGCACGGCCAGCAGGCCGGCGATGAGAATCGCGGTCCGGCGGTGCCGCCTGGCCAGCCACGTGAGCACCGCTACGGTGCCCACCGGGAGAAGGATGTAAATCGGGAGATCCTGAAACAAGGGCTCCGCGAAACGGTACCCAGGGCTGAGGGTGTTCGTGAGCAGGATCACCAGCATGAGGGGGAGCAGGGGGAGGAAGCCGATGCCCAGGAGCCCGCCAGGCGCAAGGTTCGCCAGCACGTCCGTGTGCTTGGCCCACAGGACGGCCAGCGCTCTCAGCGGATGGTCGGCAATCCCCTTGACCAGGCCGGCGGTGGTGAGCTTCGCAGTCGCGTAACCGCCGGCGGCGCCTGTGGCGAGGTAGCCGTAGTGCCTGGTGAGCGGGGCGCCCGCATCCGCGTGCAGGAACACGATCATTAACGAGTAGGCGATGCCGGCGGCCACGACGAGTGCACCCGCTCGCCGGGCGTGGCGCCAGGCCACCATGCCGCCCAGCCCGATTCCGACGACGTAGGTGGCTTCCGGGGCCCCGGCGGCCAGGATCGGCGCCACCCAGACCCACGCCCGACGCCTGCCGTTGGCCAGGTCCCGGGCAAGGAGCACGGCGAACGGCAGGGCGAGCGCTTCCTGGTGGAAATCGAAGGAGACCGACCACCAGATCCACGGGTTGGCGGCCAGCAGGACCAGGCCGACGACAGCCAGCAGTGCCGCGTCCCATCCTTGCCGCCAGCGTCCCGCGAGCTCGCACAGCCAGGTGAACGCGAGGGCCTCGGCCGCGACGACGGCGGCGTCCTGCAGCCAGAGCAGGACCACGTCATGCGGCCAGATCCAGTACAGCGGGGCCAGCGGCCACAGGGCGAGCTCGGCGTCGTTGCGCCAGAACGGCAGCCGTGAGATCGAGCTGTAGGGGTCGAGGTTCCCGTGCGCGATCAGGTACCAGGCCTGGTGGTAGACGGCGAAGTCAAAGGTCAGCGCAAACCTGTGGTAGAGGATCGCGCTCCAGGCGAAGAAGCAGACGAGCTGGGCTCCGAGCACCGCGTAACCGATCCGCCGGACGCCAAGCAGCGACCCGGCGAGCCCGGAGGGCGCAGCGCTGTCGGCGCGTTCGTCCGCGCTGGCGGCCACCTTGGTCATGCGCGGAACCTCACGGCGAGGATCGGCGAATAGCCGTACGGGTAGAACAACGGCGGCCTGACAAGATTGGCCTCGAAGTAGTCAGGGTTGGCGCCGCCGACCGGCGAGTGGATCGTGAAGGTGGCCACGCCTTCGGCGTTAGTGAGCGCCTCGACCGGCGTCTGGCCCGGCTGGCCCTGGTTGATGACGGCCTGGCTGAACTGAAGGCCGCGCTGCGCGTAGATCACCTGGCCGAGGTAGACGGGCACGTTGGCGACCCGCATCGGCTCGTCGAGCCGGTTCACGATCTCGGCTTGCACCGTGATGTCCTGTCCCCGTGCGACAGGTTCGCCGATGGTCGCGGGCTGGAGCACCAGCCGCCACACGCTGGCCAGGTAGGCGCTGGTCCGGCTGACCGATGGCGGACCTTGCGAGAAGGCCAGCACCTGGAAGCCGTTACTGATGGATGGCATGGCGAAGTAACTGGGCGCCACGATGGTGTAGCTGGCCCGCTGATGCGGGCCGAGCACGGCCGGGCCGCTCTGGCGGCGCCAGAAGGCTGTCGTGGTGGTGCCGTCTTCGATGGTGAAGTTAGGCCGCACGCTGCCGCTGGTGTTGTTGGTGACAGCCAGGGTGAGCTGCTCGATCGTTGCGAGCTGCCCGGTCGTGGCGACCGACCGGATGGAGATGTCCAGCGGGCTTGCGGCGGTCAGGGCGACGGTCACTGCGAGGGCGCAGGCTGCGGCGCCGCCGAGGACGACCCACTTCCAGTAGCGCCAGCAGGCCACCCGATGCGGGAGTCTCGTGGTGGCAGCGGCCGCGGTCGCCGCGGGAATGAGCATCACCAGGTAGCTGCCGAATGAGCGGGTCGCGAAGAACAGGACGATCGACGGGATGAGGAAGACGGCGGGCTTGAGCGCGGGGTAGGTCGTCACGTAGCACGCGAGAGCGACGATGAAGACGACCGCCTCGGCGACCGTGTAGGCGCGCAGCGATCCGCCGCCCACTCCGAGCGAGAGGCTCAGGCTGACCAGGCCCTGCCCGGCGGGGACGGCCAGCGACGTGAACGGCGTGAGAACGCCGTGCACCCAAGCGCCGGGGGCTCTGAGCAGGTAGGGAAGGTTCGGCACGAGGAACGCCGCCACCGCGATGCCCGTGTACTTCAGGCCGCTGCGAAGCGCCCGGCGCCAGTCGTCGGCGCGGCGGGACTCCAGCACGATTCCCGTCACGACGAATGGCGCGACCAGCCAGGGAGTCTGCTTGACTGCCATGGCGAGGCCCAGCAGGACAGGGCCTCGCCAGGCAGCAGGGCCCCTGGCGGACGCGAAGCCGTCCCACCGCACCGCGGCGCCGACGAGCAGCGGGACGAACAGGCAGTCGGTGATCCCGCCGACCGCGTAGCCGATGTAGACGTCCAGGCTGGCCACCACCGCCGCCACTGGCGCGAGCCGCCGGGGCAGGACCGCGAAGAGAATGACGGCGCCCAGAGCCCAGGCGGCGACGTCGACCCAGACGGCGGCCTGGGTCTTGATGCCGAGCGCCAGCAGGGGCATGTACGCCTCGAAGGACAGCGCCGGGTAGGAGAGGGTGGTGACCGGCCGGCCGTTCAGCTGGAAGGTGTAGCCGTCCGGCGATACGTGGAACTCCGGGAAGGCGGCGGCCATGGAGTGCAGATACGGGTCGATGCCATGCAGCGCGAGCTGCGCCGCGTACTGGTCGAAGGCGATTTCGTCAGTGCCGTAATCCGGGGCTGTGTAGACCTGGAAGTAGCTCCACAGGGCGAGCGCGGCGAGCACGGCGATCAGGACGGCCCAGTCGAGCTGGCGTTGCCGGCGGCGGCTCACCACGGACTCGGGGAGCCATGCGGCGATGATGGCTAGCAGCCCTGCCAGCCCGAGCACCACCACCGGGACCGCCAGCCATGGGCCGAAGGTGACGTACCCGGACAGCCGGAACGCCCAGGTCAGGACGAAGATACCTGCCAGCGTTCGCAATGCGCGTGCAGCCCATTCACGCTCGTCATGCTCGGCCGCGAAGTTGGTCTGCCCGGATTGATCGCGACTAGCCACCGCATTATTCCTAGCGGGCCACGTGCCAGTGACGAGGCGGGGAATACGGGCCGTTCGGCCATTCATGAATCGGCGGTGTCTGCCCGGCAGCCTTATAGCCATGAATGTCTTGGAACACTAGACTTTAAAAACCTGGATGTTCCCGTAGCCGGACGTCCCCACCACGTCATAGAGCCGGTTCCCGCTCGCCGAGAGGAGCAGCCCCAGGCAGTGACCTGGTGCTGGCAGGACATGGCTCACGCTCTCGGTTCCTACGTCGACGACAGCGATGTTGGCTACCGCGGTAGTGCCTTTCAGGACGTAAAGCGTGCTGGCGTCCGGACTCAAGGCGACCGACTCGCCGTCGCTGCCGACCTTGAACTGCTCAATAATCTGGCCGCGAGAGATCCCGATCTCATCGACCAGGCCGTTCTTCTGCAGCACATAGATGGAATCCTGATGGATATCTGAAGCAATTGATACCGTATCCGACGGTACCGGGATACTGCGGTTTATCTTGCCGTTCCGGAAATTCACGACCGTCACGCTGGCGGAGCTTGGCCAGGCGGTCAGGACGTAGAAGGCGTCACCTCCGGCCACTACCTGGAGGGCAGGCGCGGGAAGTGCGACTGTGTGCATGACCTTCGCGGTTCGGCCGTTCAGCAGTTCGAGCGCCCCCGAGCGGCCGGTGCCCAGCGCAAGGCCGATGACACCGGCGGATTCGGTGACCGAGCGCGCGGCATTGCTTACCCCCACGCTCTTGATCAGGTGCCCGTTGGCTGAGTCGATTTCGAAGAGGCCAGAGCCTGGCTTGCCGGCGAGTGCCCACATTATCCCGTTCGCCCGCGGCTCGCTCATGGCCATGAGGTTCTTCGGGCCGGGCAGGATGCGCTCCGGCACGATCTTGGTCATTGGTGAGTCCAGCGAGCTCGCATGCGTGCTGCCGTTGCCGCTGCTGCTGCAGCCAGCCAGCACGAGGGCCGCCGACAGGAGCCCGGTGACGGGCATGAGGCTCCGCATTGCATTGACCACGGCACGCATATCCTTCCGGCTAACTCAACTGAGCGGATTGTTCGTCAAGAGGCCGACGATGCACCGTGGCCGATGGCGGCGAATGTTTGAAGCCGCACTGGTTCCAGGACGCCGAGACCCGGCACCGGCGAGCCCGCTGGCATGAAAAGGAATGCGGCGAGTCGTTCATCAAGGAGTCCGGGCGCCTGGGCGGTGGCGGCAGACCCTGGCCGCAGCGCCACTGTGCGCGAGCGACTGATTGGCGTCAGGACCGCGAGGTGAGAGTCAGCGTGTATTATCCGGACCCTGGCTGACCGTTTCCTCACCACGGCGTGCCGCACTTTAGCGAAGACCGTGCCGTTCCAGGCAACGACGATGCTCGAACGACTGATTGATCGGGAGCGCATGCGGAGCGTAAGCGGCTTGGGGAAGGTTCCCTGGTAGGTGCAAGCATTGAGTTGGACGAGAATGCCCACCCCGCCCACGAACCGGTAGCCGGGGAATCCGGCGTCACCAATTCCGTGCCCCTGACACTCTGCGTACTTCCCGTATGGCTCCGTTATCGTGATCTGGACCGGGATCATGAAGGTGTCCCTGCGTACCCTGAGAGTGACCCGGAGCTTGTCGATCCTGAGCGGCCCGATGATCTTGCCTGCGGGGCCGACTGTCTGACTCGTAACGATGCAGTAGTAGCCACCCGGGACTGGGCTTGGCGACGGACACGGCGGGCCGTAGCCGGCCAGAGCCATGCCGGAAGTAGCGAAGAGTAAGGCGACCGTCCCGATCGCTACGATCGCAAACTTTTGTGCTGTTTTATACTGATATAACGGATACATACCCAACACAACTCATTTTCCCACGCAACAAATTTTCGCCGCAGTTTGCGACGGCTGAGGTTAGCAGGCAAAGTCCTGTCAATGGTGGCATTATCTGATATGTCAATGTACACGTGCAGTGCGCGCCGGATCTCCTCGGGCAACGTGAGACGGCGCCGGTGTGCATGATGCGGGCCGCGCTGGCCCGCGCTCTGCCCCGGCGGGTGGCTTCCGCGTGGCGGCGAAGTTGCCTGGCGGATGACGGGGGAGGGTTCGCCGTGCGTCGGTGATCGGTTTCGCTGCGGCGGTGAATCGGTCAATCTCGCCGCCGTGGACTAGCCGGCCGGAGAACGGGTCGTATGCTGCGCCAGGCCAGCCCGGCGACGGAAAGCTCCCGGCGGGCGGCGGCCACGCCCAGGCGAGCGGGACCCGCGCCGCTGATCCCAGAGCCTGGCCTTTAACACCCGGCAACGCCGTCAGCGCAGCTTAACCACAGCGTGTGAGCCGATCGCTAACATGGTCGATACTGGCTCAATAGCCGCGATTCATTCACTTGTGATAGCACCGATTACGGCAAATTGGTTATTGACACGTGTAACTGCCGTATGCGGGCTATACGGCTAATAGAGGAGCTTATACATGGGCATTCTTGGCGGATGAGATTAATGGTCGGCCACGTGCTATCCTCGACTTCAGGACACCAGCAGAAGTGCTCGAAGAGCTTCTCCTCGATGATAATTCCGAGGACGACCTCAGCTCAATTGATCCCACCGGTTGAGACCAGCTAGTGCCGGAGTGCCCCGAAGGGAGATAGCCAGTTGGCCAGTACGATCGCGCAGCCAATGGTGCAGGCCGCGCGCGCGCCGTGCATCACGGATTCCGGGGAGGAGCCCGATATCCCCGCTGCTTTATTACGCGCTTCTTGCCACCTGGAGGTTCTGATACCGGCCCTTGACGAGGCCCGGCGGTTACCGCACACGCTCATTCGCACGGTCCGGTACCTGGAGGTGCAGCCGTATTCGTCGTCTGTCGTGGTGATCGACAACGGCAGCGTGGACCAGACAGCTGACCTGGTTTCCCGGACGTGGTCGGATCGGGTGCCGGTCCGGCTCACCGGCTGCGCCCAGCCGGGCAAGGGCGCTGCGGTGCGGCGCGGATTTCTCACCTCGCGTGCCCGCTTCGTCGGGTACATGGACGCCGACCTGGCGACGCCGATCGAGACGCTCGACGTCGTCGTACCGTTGCTGGACCGCTTCCAGGCCGTCGTCGGCTCGCGCCGGATCGGCGGTGCGGCGCTCGCCAAGCGGCAACCCGTTCATCGCAGCGTCGGCGGCATGGTCTTCCGGGCAATGGTGCATCGGGTTCTGCCCGGCTTCGCCGACACCCAGTGCGGGTTCAAGTTCTTAGCCGGGGACCTGGCGCGCACGGTCGCCCGCCAGCTGCAGATCGACGGTTTCGCTTTCGACGTCGAGCTGCTCTGGGCGATCACGGAGATGGGTGTGCCCGTCAAGGAGATCCCGGTCGTGTGGTCGGACGGGGAAGGGTCAACCCTGCACGCGCTCCGCGACGGCGCGCGTTCTGTCGCGGACCTGCACCGCCTGGCGCGGCGGAGACTGGCCTGATGTCCGCGCTCGGGCAGTTCGCCGGGCGCCGGGTCCTGTTCCTGAACTGGCGCGACCTGTCCAATCCCGCGGCGGGCGGGGCCGAGGCGTATGCCGAGCAGATCGCGCGGCGCTTCGCCCGCGCAGGAGCCCTGCTCACCCTGTTCACGTCCAGGTACCAGGATGCACCGCCGTACGACTGGGCGGACGACTACCTCGTCGTGCGGGAGGGAGGCCGTTTCGGCGTGTACCTGGCAGCGGCACGCCACCTGAAGCGGTACGGGCCTAGTTATGACGCGGTCGTCGACTTCCAGAACGGCATCCCGTTCTTCGCCCCGCTCTGGGCGCCGGCCGGCGCGGCCGTGGTCTGCGTGGTGCACCATGTGCACCAGGCGCAGTTCGATATGTACTTCCGCTGGCCGGCCAACCGCGTGGGGCGCCTGCTGGAAGGCAGAGTCAGTCGTCGCGTGTACCGCGACTGCCCACTGATCGCGGTCTCGCCATCGACACGTGCCGAGATGCGGCACGAGCTGGGCCTTCGCGGGCCGGTGCACATCGTTCCCAACGGCGTCGATCCGCTGCCGCCGAGCAGCGTGCAGCGTTCGCCGACGCCCGCTATCGCCGTCGTGACCAGGCTCGTCCGGCACAAGCGGCTGCACCTTCTGGTGCAAGCGGTGCCAGACCTGCTGCGCCGCTGGCCGGAGCTGCGCGTGGACATCGCCGGCACGGGGCCCGCCCGTGACGCCCTGCTGGCACAGGTTCGTGAGCTCGGCCTTGAACAGGCCGTGGTCCTGCCTGGCCGGGTGTCTGAGCAGGCCAAGAGCGACCTGCTCAGCCGGGCCTGGCTGACCGTGGCGCCATCGCTGGCAGAGGGCTGGGGGCTCACCGTGCTAGAGGCCAACACGGTGGGCACGCCAGCGGTGGCATATGACGTCCCCGGCTTGCGGGATTCGGTGCGCGACGAGGTGACCGGATGGCTCGCGCCGCCCGGCCCGGGCTTGGCCGCAGCGCTGATGAACGCGGTGGACAAACTTACCGACCCGGACCGGCGACGCCGTATCGCGGACCAGTCCCGGGCGTGGGCAGGCCGGTTCTCCTGGGACGCCAGCGCAGAGCGCCTGGCCAGCGTGCTGCTGTCGGAAATCATGCGCAGGGAGCAGGGCAGCCCGTACCGGCGGCACGCCGTTGACCTCGCGACAGTAGCGTCGTGGCCGCCCGACGTCGCTGGAGAGTTGGTCCCGCTCTTGCAGAAGGCGCTGCGGGTGACCGACGTGATCAGCAGCGGCGAAGACGGGGTCAAGATCCTGCTGACCGGCTGCGACGAGGTCGGGGCGGCCAGGGCGCTGCAGCGGGTGCCGGTTCCGCCCGCCGCACTGCGCCTGGCCACCACCACCGGGATCCTGTGCGGTACCGGCGAGGACGACCCTGTGTGATCGACACTGCCAGGCGGGAGGAGTCCCTAGCCGCCCATGGCGCACGGTGGATCACCGTTGCCTTCGTGATCGTGGGGCTGCTCAACTACGGGTACGCCCTGCTGCTTACCCGGCTGTTGGATGTGTCTGCGTACTCCACCTTCGCCGCTGGCCAGGGCCTGATCCTTTGGGCCTCGACCATCGCCACTGTGTCGGTGCCCTGGGTGCTTGCCCAGGCCATGGTCCGCGCCCGGTCCGATGCGGAGCGGAACGCCGCGATCCGATTCGCGAGGCTGGCGAGCGTTGGGAGCGGGGTGATGGCGGCCGCAGCCGTCGGGATCATCGCTACCCGGTTCGCGGGCTCGGCAACGGCGCTCGTACTGGCCGTCAGCACCTTCGTCATCTTCCTCGGCACCACCACCACCGGCTCGTTACAGGGCCAGCAGCGCATGCGGACGCTCTCGGCCCTCTATGTCGGCGAGAACCTGCTGAAGAACGGCGCCGGGGCTCTGCTGGTCATGGTCGCCGGGCTGCGGGAAACCGGGGCGCTCGCGGCGTACGGGATCGGCGGGGCCGTCATGCTGCTGTGGTGGCCACGCGCGCCGCGCAGGTCCGGCCGGGCGTGGCCGGATGCGCTGGCCAACCGGAACCTGTGGCGCCGCGCCCTCGGCATCGCCGGGCTGCAGGGCGTCGTCTCGCTGTTCGCAGCGATTGATGTGGTGCTGGTTGCCTTACTTCCCGGCGACCGTGCCGTCGCGGCGAGCTATCAGGCCAGCGCGGCGTTGTCCCGGGTTCCGCTGTTCGTGGCGGGCGCTGTGGCCACGGCGTTCTTCCCGTCGCTGTCGCGGCACGCGACCGGGGGAGTGATCGCAGCCCGGGCGGTGCGGATGTACGCGGCGGTGGCGCTGCCGCTCACGGTGGTCCTGGTAACGATGCCAGCGCCGGTCCTGGCGGCGGTGTTCCCGGCCCAGTACGGCGCCATGGCGACGTTGCTGAAGTACACGGCTGTATCCGGCCTGGCGGCAGGGGGCGTGAGCCTGGTAACGGCGTTCTTCCAGGCCGCGGATGACTACTCCTGCATATGGTGGCTGGGCGCAGGCCTGGCCGGGTACGTCGCGGCGTTGCTGGCCGGGTGGCGGGTCGGCGGCATCACTGGGCTGGCTGCTGGCGGTGCACTCGGCGCTATGGTTGCCCTAACGCTGATGGGCTGCCGCGTCGTGCGCCGTCAGGGCAGTGAGGTGCTCGCCCGAGTCCCCCTGGTGGAACTGGTGGTGGTGGCCGGCGTGCTGGTCTTGCTGCGGCCGCATCCGGTGCTCTGGCTGGTGGCCGCGACCATGGTGGGAATGCGCGCCGGCGTGCGTTTCTTGCGGCCAGGAGCCCGCCACGCTCGGAGGCCGCGCTGGGCATCCATGCACCGAGCATGCAAATGACTGGCGCCGGGTGGGACAGACGGGGTCAGCTGTACGCGAGGCGGCGCTTCGGGGTACGACCCATCGCCGCCGACAGGAGGGGCTGGTGATCCGATGAGGCGCCGACGCATGGCTGCGACCGTACCCGGGCCGGGCCGGGCGGCGCAGGTGTCAGCCGGAGTTGCTGGGATGGCCGCTGGGCACGTGGTGATCTCGAGTTTCGACAGTCCTGGCAATCCGCATTACCGCGGCGGGGGCGCAGCCGTCGTCGAGATGATCGCCTGCTGGCTCGCCACGCACTTTGAGGTCACGGTCGTCACCGCTGGGCGCCGCGGCCGCATGGAAATGCGGGACGGGGTGCGCTACCGGCAGCTGCCAGTGGGCTGGGCGGGCCCGCGCGCCGGGCAGTTGCTTTTCCATGCGCTGCTGCCAATCTCGGCCCGGCGGTTACCGCATGACCTATGGATCGAAAGCTTCACGCCGCCGTTCTCGACCAGCTTCCTGCCCTTGTTCTCGCGCGCGCGGGTGGTGGGATTCGCCCAGAACCTCAGCGGCGAGGAGATGTGGGGCCGGTACCGGCTCCCCTTCTTCCTGATCGAGCGGTTAGGCCTGCGCTTCTACCGCGACGTCGTGGTGCTCAACCCCGCCGACCGCGCGCTGGTCCGGCGCTGCAGCCCGTCCGCCAACGTGCGGGTCATTCCGAACTGCGTCGAACTGCCGCTCCTCGACGAGCAGCTGCTCGGCCACGGTGAGCACATCCTCTACCTGGGCAGGATCGACATCTGGCACAAGGGACTTGACCTGCTGCTCGCGGCGTACGCGCGGAGCGGGCTGGCCATGCCCCTGCTCGTGGCGGGCAACGGCACCCGGGCTGATGAGCGCAGGCTCGCGGGCTTGCTGATCGCAACCGGCGGTAATGTCCGCTGGCTCGGCCGCGTCACCGGCCAGCGCAAGCAGGATCTGTTGGAGCGCAGCGCCTTTGTGATGCTGCCCTCGCGGCACGAGGCATTCGGCCTGACCGCGCTGGAGGGCATGTCCTATGGCAAGCCGGTGGTGCACTTTGACCTGCCGACCCAGCGCTGGATGGACGGCGACGTGCGTGTCCCGCCCTTTGACGTCGATGCCCTGGCAGGTGAGATGCGTGCCCTAGCTGGAGACGAGCAGGCACGCCGTGAGCTGGGCCGGGCCGCGCGCGCGGCTGCGCAGCGATACGGGGCGAAAGAGATGGCTGACCGCTATCTCAGGCTCGTCCTGCAGCTGCTTAACGCTACGGGTGCAGGCAAGCAGCCGAAGGGCGGTCCGGCATGCCAGTGAACGATGGTCTCGGCTGACCAAGGCCAGCAGGGTCGCGGCGATCCGGTCCTGCCAGGTGCAGGTGCGCGTGCCGTACCTCGTGCGCACGCGCTTGCCCTTGTTGCCGTTGTCGCTGGCGGCGTGACCCTGCTCATCCGCCTAGCGCTCCATGGCCGCTCGTTCGACCTGTTCGGCGACGAGGTCATCTATACCGACCTCGGCCGCAGCGTGGCCTCCGGCGGGTTCCCGCGGTTCGACGGTCAGCTGTTCTTCCTGCACCCGCCGGCCTTCTTCTACATTGAAGCAGGCTGGCAGCGGCTCACGGGCAGCCAGCCTGGCCTGGTTGCCCAGATTTACCAGATGCGCACGCTCAACGCGCTGTTCGCCGGGGCCACCGCTGTGGTCTTGGTCCTGCTGGCGGCGCGGGCAGTCGGCTCGCTTCGGGCGGGGGGGGCCGCGGCCTTGCTCTTCGCCCTGGACCCGTTCTGCATACGGCAGAATGACCGGGCTCTGCTGGAGACCTCGATGATGCTCTGGGTGCTGCTCGGGTACCTGGTGTTCATCTCGCTGATCGGTCGGCCGCAGTCGCGCCGGTCTTGGGCACGCGCGGTCGGCGCCGGCCTGCTGTTCGGCCTCGCGGTGCTGACCAAGGACGAGGCGACCCTGCTCACCGTGTTTCCGCTGCTCGTCGCCGCCGCGCTGCGGTGGGGGCCGCCCCGGGCTCTGACCTTGCTCGCGGCCGGCACCACTACCGCGACCTACGCCGCCTATGTGGCCGTGGTGGCAGCCAACGGGCACATAGGCGCGATGTGGGAGGCCAAGACATCGGGCATCCAGCGGATACTGGGGCTGGTCCAGACCACCGGCTTTCATCACGCCGGGACACCGTCCATCTACGCCCTCTTGTTCGCGGAGAGCAACTACTTCGGGATGACGTATGTCGTCCTGGCGTTGGCCGTCCCGGCGGTGGTGCTGGTGCACGACCGCGGCGGCCCGGTGCCGCGGATGCTGGGACTCCTGTGGGTCGTGGCGGCGGTGACGCTCGGCTACGCGTTCTTCCTGGGCACCATCGAGGAGCAGGAGCTGTACCTGATGATTGTCCCGAGCCTGCTGATTCTTCCGGTAGCTGCCACGCTCATGGGCGGCCCGAGGCCGGGCCGGAGAAGGTCCGCGGCGGGGAGGCGCCCCGGTATGCCGCAAACTGCAGTGGTCACCGCGATGCTGGTGGTCGCGCTCAGCTTCAACCTCGCCGTCTGCCTGCAGTGGCTGCTGCAGCCGGACGATGGGTACGCACAGCTGCTTCAGTACATGGCGGCACATGTCCCGGCAGGCGCCACGGTCACTGCATTCGACGGAACAGCCGAGGACGGGATCACGCAGTACGCACTGGGCGACCGATATCGCGTGGGTCGCTGGGTCACACCGGCTGCCAGGTCTCAGGAGCATGTCCGCTACGCCGTCGTGCCATGGACGGAAATCCTCCAGCACTACTCGTACTACTCCCCAGCCCGAGTCCGGAGTGTCGTCCGCAAAGGACAGTTGCTGTTCTCGTTCCGCGGACGCACCTATGGCGACGTCACGCTCTACCGGCTATCGCTGCCACCGAGGACTGCGGGTGCCCGTAGGCGGTGACGCTCAGCAACCACTACCCGGTTACGGTTACGGGCCGGTGGGACAGCTGGGAGCTGACGGCGGCCCGTTCAGGAACTGCTCAGCGATTGTCATGGGACCTGCCTGGTCTGAGTCCGGAACGTTGAGCCAGTAACCAGCAACGGTCGATCGGGTAGATGAGAAGTCCTCATCCAGCTGCGTTGCGCTGCTCACCCGCTGTGTACTTAGACCGGCGAGGATCGTAATATGAGGATTGGCCGTCCGAGCCTGCGCCACAGCCGCTCGGACGAAATTTGGATAGACCGCGGTTGCCCGATATCGCATAGACTCGTCTGACTGAGCCTGGATCTCGTAGATATCTGCCTGCCGCGCGGAAACGGCGGCGAGGTCCAGAGCGAGATACCGTTGCCAGGCTGCGGCGCCGGCTCGGACGCCTGGCTTGCTCAAACCGAATACCAAGTCCTGCGCAGGAGTAAGTATGACCTTATAACCGTGACGATGCGCTAGCGTGGCAAAAAGAGATTCGTAGCGCGCCGGATTCTGCTGCTCATCAAGAGGGGTCTCCTGCCAGCGCTCATTGTCGTACATAACCCAGCGAACGCCCGGCGAGATCGTACCCGCAATGATAGCGTTACTAAACGCGGTGTAGCTCTTAAAGTCCGCCACCGTGACCCCGATGCGACTAGTCCGGCCCGGTTGATCGAGGACGAATAGGTCATCAGGATTAACCGCGTGTTGAAACACGCCCGGATCCGCAACCTGAAGTGCACTAACTACTTTGGCGTTCATGATCCAGAACTCCGGGGTGGTCCCATCTGGGACGCAGCGTGACAGCACGTCGGCACTAGCAGAGCAAGCAGGCAGAAAGCCGAGAGCCATGACAGTGCCGAGCCGCAAAAATAGCTGTAGCTGCCGCCCGGAAAGTCTCATCGAGCGCACCCAACGCCGATTGCACCTCTGCGACCGCGGTCGCACAGCGCTCAGGCGGTGCGCCAGCGGGGCTGCGGAAGCAGCTATGGTGAAAAGACCGATTTTCACCCGGCTAAGCCCCCCAGTCATCTAATTCGATTCGGACAATACCCAAATTATTATCGTTTATGCGTAAACCACGATTTTGATCGCCCACCACGGTGCGGAGTAAGCCATGCCTTGCGAAACTGTACCACACGCCTTCTTACCGAGCGATGCTCACCTGGTAGTTCCGGACAGCGATGCTGGACTCGCGGACCGTCATCCTGTTCATGACTCGCCTTTTGAATATTTTGCCATACTTGCGTAGTAAAATCTCCCTGACCTGCGGAGACAGCGAGCTTGTATACCTTGCTGTCCTCCATGGCGCTATAGATGGCGTAATCCTCGGAGCGGACGTACGAGCCGTCAACGAGGCGTAATATTGTCAGAGAGACACGCCCGGTGCAGATCCGATCTTCAATTCGGGTACGCTGCACGGCCGACGGGTTAAATATGCCCGTCCATGCTCGTGCAGGAATTCCCGAGAGGTAGTATTTCTCCATCCATGGCGCGCTATCGGTGAGGATATAGCTTCCTGGATAATAGCTTTGCCTGATCGCCGTGACGATCTGCGACGCAACCGGAAGACTTAGCCCTCGGAACTGTACCGACTCTGTTCGCCCTAAGACCAGTGCTCCTAAGATAAGTGCCGCTCCCGCCACGATTCCAACGGCCTTTCCGTTCGTGAAGCGCCTTTCTGCCCAAGCTATGCATTCACTCACAGCATATCCGGCAGCTATTGCGACGAAAGGCAAGCCGAAGCTCATGTTCTTATCTAGCGACGAAAGCTCGTGGATACGCGCCTGATCCAGTGGCGCAATAAAAGCAGCGATAGTCAGAGAGCTGAGCATAAAGGTTACTGTCAGGACGTGCTTCCGGATACTCAAGATCATGCCCAAGATGGCGGGTAGTACAAAAACACCGGTCATGGCAAAGGCTCGCCAGAGTACGGCAGCCGGTGAGCCGAAGTTCCCTTGGACGGTACGAAAGATTGTGGTCACTTCCAGGCCACTGACGTACTGAGCACCCGCCGCAACGAGCAGGATGCTCTCAAGCGCGACGACACTCGCCACGAGCGCTATACCTCTGCTTAGTGCCTTCGCAGTACCTCTTTCGTAACTGTGTATGACGACTATTCCAGCTACGATCGGATCCCACGCTAGGGTCGCGTATTTCGCGGCGTTAGACATGACGAGAGCGCCGATGCAGGCAGCCATTGGGACTGGCTTACCGTCACGAACTAAAGTCGCTGCCCATGCACTAAGAGCAAGCAGAAACAGCGCCAGCGGATTGTATGTGGCAAAAGCTCCATTGTGGATCACCAGGCCGGACACGGAGAACATTCCAGCGGCAAAGAAGGCAGCCTGGCGGTCGAACAACCGAGAACTCGCCAGATATACCATCGTGGTCGCCCCTAGCATGAGAAGCAGGGACAAGCAGCGAGCGCCGACTAGGCCGCCAGCGGAGTCGGCCGCTGCTCCCAGAGGCGGGTAGAGGACGGGCGAACCGGAGAACCAGCTCGCGTAGTCGGGCGACCTGGCGTGGTGCAGCCAGTGTGCCCACTCCCTATTCCCCGCCAATAGGTAGAGTGCCTCGTCGGTAAACGGAGCGGTCCGCCACAGCCACGGCAGGGTCAGCACAGCCTGCGCGGTGAGGATTGCGGTCAGCGGCCAGCCGCGTAGGAGTCTTTCCCTCATACCTTCTCCCAGGAGGCGGCGGCGTCGGTCTCATCCACCGGGCCAAGAAGGAGCTCGGCGCCGTGCTGGCGCGTAGTCCAGCCCTGGCGCAGCATCGTCATGGTCCCCCACAGCCGGACTAACCTGGCTAGCACCAGCGATGACCAGAGCCCTGCTAGAGGTCGGACAAGGAGCAGCAGGATACGGTCAGTGCGGCTCTCGTCGCTTCGTTTGAAGCACAGTGAGCGCAGGCTATTGGGAATGGATAGAAGCAGCAATGCGATCAATCCGCGTTTGATAAATGGTGCGCTTGAAGGCCACCACAGTCCAATGAGCACTAGCACGCAGGTTGAGAACAAGAAGCTATATATTCCAGCTATGGTGAACCACCAGCCGTATGACAAGATCGGACGATACTTAATGCGCCAAAAATTTCGCATTGTGCGACCCCGCGCCCACCGTATCCGTTGTCGAAGGTGGTGGCCGAGTTTTTCTGGCCACATTGTCAATCCGAATGCACTGAGCTGTTGTACTGACCTACCGCGTGCGGTGGCGCAGAGGGCCAGCAGCGAATCATCGCCAAGAATGACGCGACGGCCGAAGAAAACCTCATCCTTATAGACGGGCAAGCACTCGCGCACAACGCTTGCACGGTAGAGGGCAAATGGACCTCGATTTGTGTACATGTCACCGGCTACCGACCAGGCAGCGCCGATTACCCCCTGCGCATATAACTGTAATGAGCATTGCAGGCGAGTAAGGAGGTTCGTTGTGGCGTTGAATCCCATCTCAATGCCGGCGACGGACATTATGTCACGGTGCCGGAAGGGCTTTAGCCCCTCCTCGATAGCGCTCCGATCGAGAGTGGTGTCGGAATCGACCGTCACAAAGACATCCGCCTCGTGCACTGACTCAAAGGCCACCGCGTGTGCTCGCCGCTTGCCCTGATTAGTCTGCCGCGCCCATCGGATCTCTGTTTCTCCGTGCCAGATTCTCTCCCAGTGGCGGCGCAGGATTGTGTAATCGATGTTCGAACCGTCGTCTACCACGCAAACTAGCTGCGGGAGCCTGGTCTGATTGACAAGGGAATAAAGGCAGCGATCTAGCAGTCCTGGGTCCTCATTGAACACGGGAACGGCGACGGTGACGTGAAGTCGCTCGAGCCGACGGATGTCGGCAGTTGATTTCACCGCAGACGGCTCGTCGAACCAGGACAGCATCCAATTTAAGGCTCGAAAGCCTATTGCCGGTCCTGCGCATAAACCGAGCGCTAAGGACTCCCAGCCCAGATGCCAGGTAACCCACGCCGTAACGAGGATACTCGATAGCGCCAGGCCTCTGGCTTTCTTACGACTATAGGTGACCTTGGGTATCTGGTAGTGGTCCCTCAAGGCTCCTGGAGCGGCTTCCCGCGCCGCCAGAGGAACCGCGCCGCCAGAGCAAAAATTGCCGTTACCGTGGCTGAACTGGCCGACGTTATCTCTATGGCGGTCAGCAGAGACCGGGTCATGGAAGGTATCCTTCGAGTCTCGGTAATCAGATGTCAGGAAGCCTGATTTGCTGGACCTCGCCGTAGCGTCTTCGGAGGACCGTTGTCTAGGTATATCCAGGTTATGGCCCGCAGCCAGCTCGCAGTCGAAGTTCGAAGTGTCAAGTCGCGCCACGCAGGTTTCGCTGATAATGAAGTTGACGGCCATTACGCCGGTAAAACATAGGGCGTTGGCAATCTGATCGTTCATGCTGGCGATGATGAGATAGGCAAAGACGATCCAGCTCAGCCCCTGCGTGGCGGCTCTGGTAATGAAGAACCACATACCAGGTAGTGGTCGGTTCTTCGCTGGCTGACGAGGCCATCGGACCATCGAGTCAAAAATAAACGTTAATGCCAGGATGATCGCTAGCTGGACTGCCTGGGCGGTTAGTACATTAGTGCCTATGCTGACTAATCCTTCCAAGATTAGGGCGCCCAGAACGGCGACGGGCCCGCTTCTGACTACGAAATTGAGAAAGGCTGATCCGACGCTGGAGAGAGGCCATGCGGCCTGCTTGAATTTATTCTCGTGTTGACGGCCGCTGTGCGTGGGAGATCTTGCTGCTTGAGCTAGATGGATCGGGAAGCTTTGATCGGAAATCTGAGACTTGGCTGATTGTCGAAATCGGTAACTCAAGCCTCGGATCCGGCGAGACACTGACTTGTCCTTTCGTGGGTGCCAAACAAACATCGCGACAATCGTCTGCCTCGCGCTCCGATGTTGATTGACCCGCATATCGACGACTTATTACGAATTGAGCCATTTATGATAGTAATTGCTCAACCAAAAGGGGTCTTATTGCTCGTTAAGCCAGCCTCGCCAACGACTCAGAGCGACTGACCACGGTATGACACTGTATCTTAGTTATAGCTCTGGCCGTAGCGATTCGGGCTGCAAGTTGCCTGGGGCTTGTGGCGCTATGGTTTGGATACAAGGGTATTCATGGCTACTATTGCATTTAATATATCTATAATCCGGCATCCAAGACACCGCGCCCGTTCCACGTCGGAAGCTGGGCATCGTGTGGCTTACGGCAGCGCTGACGAATTGCCCGACGGACATGGCCTTAGTTACCGATGAATCGGTTACGCGTCTCGGCGACCCTCAGGATTGGAGCCCTTA
>Ga0302324_100005202_pt1 | contig 28461 bp, 24 predicted proteins | sample Palsa_T0_1_FD_201949 | JGI IMG/M metagenome (GOLD analysis project Ga0302324, IMG submission 201949) | Peat permafrost microbial communities from Stordalen Mire near Abisko, Sweden - Palsa_T0_1 | ecosystem: Environmental > Terrestrial > Soil > Palsa > Peat permafrost | place: Sweden: Abisko...
TCGAGAGGCACGACGGAATCCAATTGCCCCTGGCACACCACCATTCCGCCGGAATGCTGCCCCAGATGGCGCGGCAAATCTTGCACAGCTTTGCAAAGCTCGAAAAATTTCCGAATGCGCCGATGCTGGAGGTCGAGACCCGCGTCGCGGAACTGGCGGGCCAGCGTGTCGCCGGGGTCTCTGTATTCCCACGCTCCCACGAGGGCGGACAAGCGATCGAGCGTTTCCGGATCGAACGACAGGGCCTTGCCGATTTCGCGTGCGGCCGAGCGGCCGCGATAGCTGATGACGTTCGCGGTCATGGCCGCACCCAATTTTCCATAGCGTTCGTAGACATACTGAATGGCGCGCTCCCGCTGGTCGCCGCTCGGGAGGTCGAGGTCAATGTCCGGCCACTCGCCGCGCTCTTCGGACAAAAATCGTTCGAAGAGAAGATCCATTCCCACGGGATCCACCGCGGTGATGCCGAGCGCGTAGCAAACGGCGCTATTGGCCGCGGAGCCGCGCCCCTGCACCAGAATATTTTTTTCGCGGCAAAAGCGGACAATGTCCCAGACGATCAGAAAGTAGCCGGAGAGGTTGAGTTTTTCGATCAGGGCGAGCTCGCGGTCAATCTGACGCCGCGCGCGTTCGTCGCTCGGGCCGTAGCGGAAAATCATTCCTTCGTGCGAGCGCTGGCGAAGGAATTCCATCTGCGACCCGCCGCCGGGAACCGGATAGGCGGGAAATTGATAGCCGAGGTCGTTCAGGCTAAATTGCAGGCGACCGGAAAGAACTTCCGTGGCGGCAATGGCCTCGGGAAAATCGGAGAAAAGCGACGCCATTTCCGCGTGCGCCTTGAAATGGCGCTCGGAATTGCGGCTCAGCAAGCGGCCGGCGTTCGCGAGCACACGGTGATGGCGAATGCAGGTGAAGACATCCAGCAGCTCGCGTTGCTCGGGCAGCGCGTGCGAGACGCCATTAGCAGCCAGCAAAGGCAGCTTCAGCTTTCGCGCGATGGCCACCGCAGCCTGGTTGCGCGCTTCCTCTTCGCGGCAGAGATGGCGCTGCAGTTCGACGTAAACATTTTCCCGGCCGAACGCGCGGCAAAGCTGCTGCACGCATTCGATGGCGGCGTCGAGCCCGCCCTGCGACAAAGCGTGCGCGAGCGGACCTTCGTCGCCCCCCGTCAAGCAGATCAGGCCGCCACCCATCGCGGCGATTTCCTCGTGCTGGACGCTTCCCTCCCCTTTGCGCGCGCGAAGCTTCATCCGCGTGATCAGACGGCACAAATTCTGATAGCCCTCGCGCGATTCGACCAGCAAGGGATAGCGCCAGCCCGCCGTGGACGTGACTTCCGCGCCGATATGCGCGCGAATGGAAAGTTTTTTCGCCGCCAGATGAAAACGGGGCGAGCCGTACACGCCGTCCCGATCGAGCAGCGCCATGGCGGGCATATTGTGTTCCGCGCACATGCGGGCCAATTCTTCGGGCGAGGAAGCGCCTTCGAGAAAACTGAATGCGGATCGCGCGTGCAGCTCGACGTACATCAATCGTAGATTCCCCGCACGAACCAGCTTGCGCGCAGCGAGTCATAGTAAAAGCGGTAGAGGCCGCAATCGGGACGCAATGCAGCCGCTGCATCACGGCCTCCCGAGGAAGAATGAAAATGAATCTCCAGATCCCATTCATCCTGCTGCCAGGGATCTTCCCGCCACCAGTCGCCGGATGTGCGCCATGGACCGGAGGCGGCCAGCACTTGTCCGCGCAGCCCCTGAAAAACAACGCGAGTGGGACGCCCCGCATGCAGTTCGAGCGTGGCGGGAACGGGCGGGCGAAAGATTCGAAAGCTTGTCGAGGCTTTGAAGCTTTTGTGCGGCCTTCCCGGATGAGCCACGCCGCCGCGGCTGTGGCCTGCTCCCGCGGCCTCCAGAGGAGCCAGAAACCGCCGCATCTGAAACTCTCCCGGGCGCCAGGTATCCACCAGAGCGGGCGAGCCGATATTTCCTTCGCCGACTACGTTCGCAATGCGCGCGATGGTGAGCTCCAGCTTTTCGGGATCGGGAAAACTGGGAAGAAATAAACCGCCCTGCGTGGCGCGCGGGCGAGCGGATTCCGCTCCAATCGTGATTTTTCGAATGGGAGCCGCGGGCGGATTCGATTGCAAACGCAGGCGCAACAATTTCAAAAGCATTTTTGAATCGCGCGCCGGAACAGGGAGCTGCAGCTCTTTTTCATACACGCCGGGCGGATGGATTTGGCGAAACATCTCTTTTCGACGGTCCAGCGCATTTTCAAAAGAAGGCTGCAGCTCAAAACGCACGCGAAGGGAGGCGGCCGCCAGGGAGCGCGCCGCCAAACGCGCGCAAAGCTGATCGAGCAACCGGCCCAGGAGAAACGAAAGCGGGTCGAGTTCCTCGACGGGATCGTCCAACTCCATCTCTTCCTCAAACAAATGGCCGGGCTCGGCGATCGCGAGCGAGCGCGAAGTGGCGCCGCGCGCCAGGGCGTGTAGGCGAACTCCTTCCTGCCCGAGGCGTTCAGAAAGCTGCAAAACCGGCAGATTGGCAAAGACAGAGCAGGTGCGCACGCCCCAGCGGCTCAATGTTTCGGCGGTCTCGACCGATGGGGAAAGGACGCTGACGGGCAAATCGCCCAGACACTGCGATTCCCGCCCGGGCGGAATGACAGTGATTCCCTGAAAACCGCGGGCGGCGATCAGGGTCGTATCCACGTTCGAGGCGATGGCGACGTTGGGCAGCAAGCCGCATTCGCAGGAACGCTGCGCAAGGTGCGCGCCGATATCTTTTTCCGCGCCGAACAGGTGAGTCAGGCCGGAAAGGTCGAGCACGATCGTGTCCTGCGCGGTATCTTCGATTCGCGGGGAGACCGACCAGCCGATATCAAGCAATACGGCGTGGGCTATTTTTTCCTGCGGCCGGGAGCGAGAGCGCATTTCCAAACCGGCGAATTGCGCCGCATTCATTTTCGTCATCCCGAACTCGATTCCGGTTTGAGCGGCTTTTTCGTTGATGGCCACCACGCTGCACAACGGCGGGTTGCCATCTATCAGGGCAATGGCGCGCTCGCGGAGCGCGGGTTCGGCGCGGACAACCGCCTGCAGCATAAAATTGGGAACGAAAATGGAAGCGAATCTCATCGAAATCCGGCGGAGAGGCCAAGGGGCTGAAGAAATTCCTCACCTTTGTCCGGGCCCTCCTCCCAAGCGGCGTGTGCCGGATAATGCGCGGGAATAAATCTCCATGGCTTCTGTTTCAAACTCGGCGCCGTTGCCGCCATCGTGCATGAAAACTTCCTGCTGAATCTGCCGGTCCCCTTCCCTCTTCGTCCGGGAACGAATCATTTCCGCATGGCTCTTCGAGCCTTCGAGCAGATATCCCGGTGAATGATGCGAAAGGATTTCTTCGGCCATCCCGGATGTCCGCGACCAACGCGCTTGCTGCATGTGGAGTTGAAGGACCAGAGAGGCGCACGTCTTGGCGTTCGATTCCTGCTCCAGCACGACAAGAATCGTGGGCGTGGATTCCACGGCGCGGCGAAAACGAAACCACACCTGGAGGGGAACGTAACGGACAGCCTGCGCAGGCGTGTCGCCGAAATCGAGGGCGATCAAGCCGAATCCGCCGCCCTGTATCAGCAGATCGGTCGAGCGAAGAGCCTGGTCAACATTGCGGCAGCGCACCCAGAGCAGATGTTTCAATTTCACGCCGGCTGCCTCCGCGGAAGTGGGATCGAAGGCGTCGCGCGCGTCAACGAGCGCGCACACCTCCGACGCCGCGGTTCGCGACGCCAGCGCGGAAATCAACAGGCTGGTTCTCCCGGAACAGGGAGGGCCATAAATTTCCGTCAAGCTGCCTCGAGGAAATCCTCCCGTAAGAAAATCCACGGGGCCAATGCCGGCCGGAACGGTTTCCACGACCGGGCGGTCGCGATATTCAAAGGGACTCGCGACACGCGCAGCGAGCGCGGATGCGACGTGCAAACGCAAAGCGGCAGCTTTTGAGCTCATGGGCGAACGCGAAGGGCGAAAAAGAGGAGGCTTTAGTTTTCGCTTTTTCTTCGCCTACGTGATTTTAGGTTTTCAGGAGAAGGATTGTCAAGCGTGGCGTGCGGCCGTGGCGGGTCCCGTTTGAAAAACCCAGCTGTCGCCAGCAAGCACTTGGAAGGAAAGACCGTCAGGCAAGGGCGGTTGTGGAACGCATCGCTTCGAGCAAGGGCGAAGAAATGCGCCGCCTGCAAGGCATCCTCTTTCTGCAAGCGACCCAATTTTGTTTGTTCGACGGCCTAATTGGAAAAATGTAAATTCGCTAATTTTTCGGCGCAGGGACTGCCCGGGGAGCGCCTTCCGGTTATTCATCGGCAGGCGGTGCAGTGGCGTTAGCGGAATCTGTTGCTTGCAGCTGCGACCTTGCAAGGCTTAGGGCTGCTTAGTCAGCCGATGCGATGGGAACGAGCGAAAGAAAGGAGGAAAAGTCACGGAGGGGAGTTCAACTTCTTTCGAGAGGCTTTCCTAATGTTGGCTACTGCATTCGACGCGATGCGCAGAGGCGAGGTCGTGATCCCGCCGCGCTAGACACCCGCTTCGGCCCGCCACTCGCGAATAATGTTCACGCCGCTGCTGGTGCCGAGACGGTTCGCGCCCGCCTCGATCATCTTGCGGGCGTCGCTCGCGGTTCGAATTCCGCCAGACGCCTTCACTCCGATCGTCACGGCGCGGCGCATAAACGCCACGTCTTCCACGGTCGCGACTCCTCCGAGAAATCCCGTCGAAGTCTTCACAAAATCGGCGCCGGCCTTTTCGCTGATCTCGCACGCGGCCAGTTTTTCATCGTCCGTGAGAAGGCCCGTTTCCAGGATGACCTTGAGCAGCGATTTCTGCGCGTGGACAACCTCGGCGACGGCGCGGATGTCCGATAGGACGAGTTCGCGATCGCCGGCCTTAAGCGCTCCAATATTGATGACCATATCAATTTCGCGTGCGCCCAGTTTCATCGCCTCGGCAGCCTCAAACACTTTGACGCTGGTCAGCGCCGCTCCGAGCGGGAATCCGACAACAGCTCCGACTGTAACGTCGCTGCCTTGCAGATTCGACGTCGCGAGCGCAACGTGGCAGGAATTCACCATTACCGCGCCGAGGCCGAACTCGCGCGCTTCCTCGCAGAGACGCACAATCTGATTCGCAGTGGCTTCAGGACGAAGATTCGTGTGGTCAATGATCTTCGCGAGATCGTGCCAGCTGCGAATGACCGTCTTTTTGTCGGCGGCTGAGTTTTGGCTCGACATGGGCAATAGATGTTACTACGCTAGCTGCTGCTTTTCGATGCTGGCTGACCCGATCGGCGGCGGCCGCGCCTATTTCGAATTCACCTATGCCACAACGCAAACCCAAAACCGAGGTGCGAAAGCGGCTGCTCGCAGCAGCCCGGCGCGCAATGAAGAATGCTTACGCTCCTTACTCGAAATTCAAGGTGGGCGCGGCGCTGCTGACCACCAGCGGCAAACTTTTTCTCGGCTGCAATATTGAAAACGCATCGTATGGCATGACGAACTGCGCCGAACGCACCGCGATTTTTTCCGCGGTGGCACAATTGGGACCGAAAACGAAAATTCGAGCAATCGCCGTGGTAAACAACCAAAACGTGCCGTGCTCTCCCTGCGGGGCCTGCCGCCAGGTGATTTTTCAATTCGGGCCCGAGGCGGTCGTTTTCTTTCGCGGAGCTTCGGAGTGGAAGGAAATGCCCATCGCGGAGCTCTTGCCGGAGGGATTCCGCCTACAGTGAGCGACGTCGGCGAAGCCTCTGGCGGCAGCGCGATCCGCGCCGTTGACGTAATTCGCAAGAAGCGTGACGCCCACGAACTTTCCCGCGCGGAAATTGATTATCTGGTCCGCGGCTATACGCGTGGGCAGATTCCGGACTACCAGATTTCCGCGTGGCTGATGGCTGCCCTGCTGAACGGCCTGAGCCGCGCGGAGACGGCAAATCTAACGGACGCCATGTTGCATTCGGGCGAGGTGTTGGACCTCGCCGAATTTCCGGCGGCGAAAGTTGACAAGCACTCGACCGGCGGCGTGGGCGACAAAACTTCTCTCGTTTTGGCGCCGCTCGCTGCCGCGGGAGGGCTGGTCGTTCCGATGATCAGCGGCCGCGGCCTGGGTCACACGGGCGGCACGCTCGATAAACTCGAAGCCATCCCGGGCTTCGACGTGAATCTTTCCGTCAGCCGCTTCCGGGAGGTACTGCGCGCGTGCGGCTGCGCGATGATCGGCCAGACTGCGGAAATTGCTCCCGCCGACCGGCTGTTTTATTCCCTGCGCGACGTCACCGGCACCGTCGAAAGCCCCTACCTGATTTGCGCTTCCATCATGAGCAAAAAGCTGGCGGAAGGCATTGACGGGCTGGTGCTGGACGTGAAGACAGGCTCGGGCGCATTCATGAAAACGGATGAAGACGCCGCATTCCTAGCCGGACTCATGGTCGAGACCGGACAGAGGATGGGCAAAAAGATGGTGGCGCTCATCACCGATATGGACCAGCCGCTGGGGTTGCGCGTGGGCAATGCGCTCGAGGTGGAGGAAGTCCTCGAAGTGCTGCGCGGCGGGGGTCCGGAAGATTTGCGCGAACTTTGCCTGGAGTTGGCAGCCTGGATGCTTCATCTCGGAGGGCGCGCCGCCACGATTGCGGAGGCAAAAAAACTTGCCGGCGAATTAATTCAGTCCGGAAAAGCACTGAGGAAATTTCGCGAAATGGTGGCGCTGCAAGGCGGCGATACCGGCGCAATTGACGACCCGACACGGCTGCCGCGCGCCAAACATTCGCTGGAAATCAGGAGTCCGAGAAGCGGCTACGTCGGCGCCATCCGCTGCGAGGATGTGGGCACGGCCTGCGTGATTCTCGGCGGCGGCCGCGAAAAGAAGGAAGATTCCGTGGACCCGGCGGTCGGCATCATTCTGCATAAGAAAGTTCACGATCGAGTCGTGGCGGGCGAGGCTCTGTGCACCTTGATGTATAACTCCGAGGCTCGCGCAGGCCGCGCAAAAACGCTGATGGAACAAAGCTACCAGATCGCCGATTCGGCTCCTGCTCCGAGGAAACTCGTTCACCGGATTATTCCCGCGACGCAGAAAAGCTGAAACGAACTCCCCGCTGGATCAGGCGGACAGGCTCGCCAGCGTTTCGGCGAGCACGAGCGTGCCGCGCGCGATGTCCTCGGGGGACGCGTACTCGTCGGGACGATGGCTGTATCCGTTGCGGCAGGGGATGAAAAGCATTGCAACCGGAGCGATGCGCGAAATAAATAGTGAATCATGGTAAGCGCGGCTGATCATGCGCCGCGAGCTCAGCTGGTGCTTTTCGCAAGCACGCGAGAGAGCCTCGACGACCACAGCGGCGCAATCGGCAGGCGCGTCCGCGTTCAGCAATTCGCTGCGAATCGAGACGTTCCGCTTCCGTGAGATTTCCTGCGAGGCATGGTCTACGGCTTGCATCGCCGCATCACGACGGGCAAGGTCCGTATCGCGGACGTCAAGGCTTAGTCGAACGCGGCTCGGGATGCTGTTGACCGCGCCCGGAAACACGTCGCAAATCCCCACCGTCGCCACTGTATCGATTGATCCGCTGGTTCGAGCTGCATCTTCCACCGCCAGAATCAGTTCAGACGCGGCACAGAGCGCGTCGCGCCGGTCGGGCATCAGAACACCCCCGGCGTGTCCGCCCGCACCTTCGATTGAAATCCGCGAGCTGGCCGGCGCCGCAATTTTGGTGACAATTCCCAGAGGGACTTTTTCGCGTTCCAGCATCGGACCCTGCTCGATGTGCAATTCCACCCATGCCTTGTAATAGCCGCGCGGCAATTGCACTTCCTCGAGTTCACCGGCCAGCCCCGCGGCGCGGCGAACTTCGTCCATCGATTTTTCCTCGGAGTCCTTCAGCTTTCGAGCGGATTCCGGAGAAAGAGTGCCGGAAAGCAAACGGCTGCCAATGCAGCCGATTCCGAAGCGCGTGGGCTCTTCCGAAGTGAGCAGCAGCAACTCGACTGAATTTCTCGGGCGAAATCCGTCGCGTTGCAACGCGCGAATCGCCTCGAGTCCTCCGAGCACTCCCACGACGCCGTCGTATTTTCCGGCGTTGGGAATCGCATCAATGTGCGAGCCGGTGCCGACAGCCGGCGCTGCGGGTTCGGAGCCGTTCCAGCGCGCGAACGTGTTTCCGATGGCGTCCTGTCGCACGGAAAGTCCGGCTTCCTTGCAACGCTCGATCAGCCACGCGCGAGCCTTCAGATCCGTGGGAGTAAAAACGATTCTCGTCACCGCCGGAGGTTCCGCATCCGAAATGGAAGCGAGCGCTTCGATCTCGGAAGACAGACGCGCGGAATCAATGGCGAGGGTCATCGTTGCTTTGGGGGCAGCGGATGCCGGTTCCAATCCTTATAAATCAGATACTTCGCGGGCGCCTTGCCGATCGCGCCAAACCATTGCGGGCACCACGGCCCCATCCAGATGAAGTCGCCGGCTGTGACCGGATACCAGGAATCGCCGAGCCTGTAAATTCCTCCGCCTTCGAGCATCAGCAGGCCATGCTCCATCACGTGCATTTCGACCATGCTGAGCGCGGCACCGGGCTGATACACCATCGTGTTCACGGCGAAATCGAAGCTCATCGTGTCCGGAAGCAGGCACTTCACCTGCAGGTCCGGGTCGTCGCCGAGCGCATGCGATTCGACGGCATCTTCGTTCGACAAAATTGCGGACGGCCGCTTCACCGAATCGAGCGGCTGGTACGATTTTTCGAACACAGCGACGCGGCTCGTTTGCGCCGCTACCACGCGGTGAGCCGGGCCTTCGGGGAAATAAGCGTAACCGCGCGCGGCGAGCTGATGCGACTTCCCTTCCCCTTCCACCTTGACGCTACCTTCCAGCACGTAGAGGAAGCGCTGCGCGTCCGTGGCGCCCAATTCGCCGCCGCTTTCGAACTCAGCCGTGTACTGCGTGAAAGCCGCGCCCAATGCTGGGCCCACATGCACAACCGCGCTGCAATTCTTCATGCCCGGCAGCGCGGTGCGCACGAAAGTGTCCGGCGTGAGCAGCAGGTGATTGGGTTGTTGGGAGCTTCGCGTGCGGCCAAGGTTATGCAAGGTGCGTTCTCCTTTGAATGGCGGGTGAAGAAGCGAGCAGCGCGAGCAAGTGCGAGCCGGCGGCGATCGCTTTCGCCACATCCTCGACTCGTACGCTTTCCGCCGGATCGTGACTGATACCGCGCGGCGTCCGCAAGAAAATCATTGATGCGGGAACTTTCTCGGCCAGGATCATCGCGTCGTGGCCCGCGCCGCTGACCATCACGTGCGGTTCGCAGCCTGTCCGCCGGATCGCTTGTTCGATTTGACGCGCGAGCGGCCGGTCCATGGCAACCGACGGCTGAGTCAAAAGCGTGGTATGCCGCACCGACAAGCCACGCCGCGCCGCGATTGTTTCGGCCAATCGCATTAGAGTCTCGACCGCACGGTCCCGGCTATCGTCCACACCGTGGCGCACGTCAAGAGTGAGACGGGTTTCTCCGGCAATCACGTTCGGCGCTCCCGGTTTGGCTGTAATGCTGCCGATTGTTGCCACGAGGCCTTCAACGCGTTGCGCCTCGCGTTCGACGGCAGTGATCCACTCCGCGGCTGCGGCGATCGCGTCACGGCGCTGATTCATGGGAGTCGTGCCCGCGTGATTCACGCTGCCGATAAAAATGAATTCGAGCCTGCTCTGGCCGGCGATGGCCTCGACCACACCGAGCGGACGCTCCAATCCGTCCAGAATCGGCCCTTGCTCGATGTGAAATTCCACGAAGCCGAGCGTGTCGCCCTTCAGAGCAGCTTCGGGAATCTCGCGCGGGTCCAGGCCGAAGTCCTGAATCGCCTGCCGGACGCAAACGCCATTTTCGTCCTTGCGGCTCAGCAATTCGTCATCGAGACGTCCCACAAGCGCGCGGCTTCCGATGAACGGCGTTCCGAAACGCTGTCCTTCTTCCTCGGAAAAGCCGATCACTTCGATTCCAAATGGCAGCCGCTTACCGTCCAATGCCTCAAGCAAAGCCACGCCAAGAACCACTCCCAGAACGCCATCGAACGCTCCGGCGTTGGGCACTGTATCGAGATGCGATCCAATTAACAATCGCGGCGCGATCGCTTCCGCGGCGGGATAGAAGCCGCGCAGATTGCCGGCGGCGTCTATTCTTACCTTGGCTCCCAGCGGTTTTAGCCACGCCGCAATTTCGCGGTGGCATTCCCGCATGGGGGGCGAAAGAAATGTCCTGCGCGTGCTGCCGTGGTCCTGGCTGAAACTCGCCAGCTTCCGGCAGCGCTCGATCGCCGTTCGCGCTCTGCTCTCGTCGCTCATGATTATGGGAAATTCATCCGTTCCGCCGGATGCGCGCTTCGATGTAGCCGTGGGGTTCGTCGGTGGGCACGAATATTTCGTTCGGATTGTCCTGCCCGAAGCGCGAGAGGTCCACCAGCAGGCAATGCATGTTCGGCATCGTCAATTCGATCTCGTCAACCTCCGCGACGCTTTTGAGAACAGCCTCGCCCATCGCATACAGCGTGTGCTGCACGGACTTGCTTTCGTGCGCCGCAAATACCGCGAGCAGCACCTCGCGGATTTTGGGCCGCAGCGCAACGAATGCCAGATTATCCGCGGTGTAATTCCATTGGGCGCGAAGCGCTGTGCCGAACAAGCGATCCGCGGTGGGCGGCAAGGTTGTGAGCGAATCCTTAACATAGCCTTCGAACCCCGATCCTGCCGTCTTCATGATCACCAGATTTTCGAGTCCTGAAGTGACGGAGCATTTGCCGCCCGGTGCGCGAGTCAGTTTGGCAGTCCGTCGCTCGCCGCCCGTTTGCACGAAAGCGGTTGGATGCGGCTTTCCGCCCGCGACGAGATGCTCCCAGGCCTTTTCCGCAATCGTTACTTCCGCGCGCGACACTTGTGGATTTCGGCGCAGCAGGAAATCAACCAGCTCCTTGCCGAAATCCTCCATGCACGCGGCGGATGAATCGCGCGCCAGCGAATAGACCGTGTTCTTCATCGTGTCCGTGGCGAGAATCTTGCTGTTGTCGCCATCCGTGAAGCAGGTCTCGAAATCGCCCTCGAGCAGTATCTCCAGAGTCCACTCGACAAAATCGTGCCGGTCGCGATGCCGCTTCACGCGCACCAGGCGGATACGCGATTTGCCGTACCGATTTTCGCCCAGCCCAATCATCGGATCAGCTCCCCCGGTACGTCGTGTACCCGAATGGCCCCAAGAGCAGCGGAATGTGAAAGTGCGCTTCGCCCTCTCTTACCGTGAACGTGATTTGCACCAGAGGATAAAGTCCCGCGATTTTCTGCGCCGCGAAGTAATGCTCGGCATCAAAACTCAAACGGTAATTTCCCGCGCGCAGGCTTTCGCCCGCCGGCAACAACTGGCCGCACCGGCCGTCCTGATCGGTGCGCGCCGAAGCGATCAAACGCCAGCGGTCCGGGGCTTCTTGCCAATGGAGGCTGATCGGCACATCGCTTGCCGGCTTGCCTCGGGCCGTGTCGAGCACATGCGTTGAGATTTTTCCGCTCATCCCTGCAACCACTTTCCCAAGCGAATTTGGCTGATCTGCCGCTGCTGCTCGGCTGCTTCGCGCATTTCTGTACGATCATCATTCTGCAACCGATGCCGCAAAATCTGCAGGATTTCGGAGCCACTCTTGCCGCTTGCGCAAACGATAAAGATTCTCCCAAACCGCCGCTCGTAATCTCGGTTCGCCTCCTGCATGGCGGTCCTGACATTGTCATCTGCTGCATCCGCGTCTCGCTGCTCTTGCGAGGACCAGGCCGCGGACCGGGCCGTCGCGGATTCTGGTGCGCGCGATTCGCCGATCCTGGGGTGACTGGCGAAAGCCTCCATCCAATCCGGCTCGCTCAAATTCCGCCACGTTTCATCGGATGCGGCGAGCACGGACGCTTCGTCCTGAAACGGCCTCCGAGCGGCCATGCCGCGAGCCCACGCGCGCGAGCCGCAACACGGCAAAATCTCGTTTTCGGCATCGTCCGCCGGCGAGCTATTCCAGCGCAACAACACGGTGCTTCTCGCTCGCTGCGTTCCGCCAAGTTTTCCGAGGAACTCGGCAACCAGATTCGAGACGATCGCCGACCGGTATCTCGCGGTGGATCGAATGTCGTCAATCGGTTGCACCTCAGCCGCCGCTGTCCTGCTCGCCAGTAGCACGAGCGACGGATCGAGCCGCTTTCGATCGAGCATGCGTTCGGTTTCCATCAAACGAATGGGCGTCGGAGCGACGCTTCCGAGCGCGATGCGCGCGTCGTAGACCTTTCCATCCTCCACTCGCGCCAGCGCCGCTATGCACACCTTGGAGACAGCCTGCGCGTTGCGCGTTCCGACTTTTCGCATGTGGGAAATATATCCGCCGAATCGCCTTGGCAGGCACACCGCGCGAATCAGCTCGTCCGGCTTCAGCGTCATCTTCTTGTATCCCGTGTGAAAGGTCGAATACGGCACGCGACGTTCGCCACGGACGGAGACAAGAATCAGCTCCGCGTCGTACGCCAACAGCGCCGGCAGCGAATCCGCCGCGGGCGACGCGTTGACAATATTGCCGCCGAGCGTCCCTCGATTCTGATTCGAAACTCCGCCGGTCCAGCTTGCCGCCTTCGCGAGCATGGGAAATTCGCGCTGCACGGATTCGTGCTTGCGAAGATCGGTGTACGTGCAGCCCGCGCCAATCTGAATTTCTTCCGCGAACATCTCGATACGCCGCAGCTCCGGAAGGCGCGAGATGCTTACCAGCTTGCGCGCTCGTAGCGTGCCCGCGGCGAACTGCACCATCAGGTCCGTGCCGCCCGCGATCGGGAGCCACCGGTCAGGCCCGCTCGCCAGCAGCGACACCGCGGCCTGCAGATTTGCGGGCGCGACCAGATCGAACTCCGCGGGATCGGACCTCATCTTGCGACGCCGCGCCGCGCGGCCGCGGCCACCGCCTCAAAAATCTGGACGTACCCTGTGCAGCGGCAAAGATTGCCCGCAAGCCCCTGCCGGATGTCGTCCGTCGTCGGCTCGGGTTTCTCGCGCAACAGATGAACGGCGGCGAGAATCATTCCCGGCGTGCAGATGCCGCATTGCGCGCCGCCATATTCCAGAAATGTCTCCTGCAGCGCGCAGGCTCGCGCGTCCCCGCCGAGCCCCTCGATCGTGACGACATCCGCCCCTTGCGCCTGAAGAACCGGCACGAGGCAGCTATCAACAAGCGCGCCATCCATCAATACCGAGCACGCTCCACACTCGCCTTCTCCGCATCCTTCCTTCGTGCCCGTCAAACCGAGTTGTTGCCGCAGCACGTCCAGCAATCGGTCCATTGGATACGCGCGCACGGTCCTGGGTTCGCCATTCACGGTCAGGGAAATTTCGCATTGGACGCCGCCTGTCTTCGTCATCGCACTCCGGCCGGAAAATGAGCGTCGCTTTCGCGCTTCGATGCGGAAGCCATCGCGTCGAAAATATCCTCCGGAAGCAGGGGGATCGAATCCATCGGAACCCCGAGCGCGTCTTCGATGGCATTCACGATCGCGGGCGCGGGACCATCCATCGGAAGCTCGCCGATACCCTTTGCGCCGTATGCGCCGTGAGTGTTGCCCAGCTCCTCGAAGAAAACGCGGATGGGAGGCACGTCCGCCGAAGTCGGCATGATGTAATTCGTCATCTGGCCATTCTGCATGCGGCCGTCGCGCCATTCCACTTTTTCGTACAGAGCGAATCCGATTCCTTGCGCGACGCCGCCGATGATTTGTCCCCGCGCGAGAACCGGATTCAACACCCTGCCAATTTCCTGCAGCGCGACGAAATCGTCCACCGTGACGCTGTATGTCGTCAGATCAACCGCGACTTCCGCCACGTAGACCGCCCACGCGAACGCCGAGTACGCTTCGCCGCGGTAGTTCTTATCGTCCCAGAAAATATTGGCCGGCTGATCGTAACGCGCGAGCGATCGAAATTGGCCGTGCGCGGCAACATACGCGCGGCATGCCGTGCGGAATTCTTCCGGCGTGTGATTCGCCGCGAGCGTCCCGGAAGCCGTCAGCGTCTGCTCCAGCCCCCGGGCGGCGGACGCCACCAGCTTCCCAACGACCATCGCCGTGCGCGATGCGACCGTGGGACCGCTGTTGGGCACGTCGCCGGTGTCGGGCTGCGCGATTTCGATATCGTCGTATGGCAGGCCAAGAGTCTCGGACGCAATCTGAGAAAGAACGGTGTTGGTTCCCTGCCCGAATTCGGTGCTGGAGACCAGTACGCGGACGCGACCCTCCGCCGTTCCCTCGACTCCCACGACGGATCTCAGATACCGCTCCCCCGATCCTGTAAATCCCGCGCCGTGCAGAAAAGCGGCAATGCCCATTCCCTTTTTGGTGTTGCCGGACTCGTTCTCGCGCGCAAAACGCTGCTTCTTCTCTCGATACGACGAATTTTCGAGTGCCCTGTCGAGCATGCCGCCAAGATCAATCGGTTCATTGATGGTTTGTTCCGTGATCGTTGTCTGCCCCTGCTTCAGAAAATTGACGCGCCGGATTTCAACAGGCGACAACCTCACAGCGCGCGCGATCCGATCCATGTGCCGCTCCATCGCAAAAAGGCTTTGCGGCGCGCCAAAGCCGCGAAACGCTCCGTGCGGCGGCGCGCTCGTGGCCACCGCCTTCGCTCGCACGCGAATGGCGGGCCATTCGTACGGGCCGCCGGCATGAATCGTGGCTCGCGAAAGAACGACGGGCGACAGCGTCAAATACGCGCCGCCATCAATCGTCAGATCAATTTCGCCGCCGAGAATTTTGCCGTCTTTGCGAACGGCGGTGCGATGCCGCGTCCGCGAGGGGTGCCGTTTTGTCGTCGCAACCATGTCCTCCGCGCGGTCGTAGATGATTTTCACGGGCCGCCTGGACTTCATCGCCAGCAGCGCCGCGTGTGCCGCAAGCATGGAGGGATATTCCTCCTTGCCGCCAAACGCGCCGCCCGTTTCCGTTTGCACCACGCGAATTTTGGTTTCTGGCAGATTGAAAAGCGCCATCAGCGCCTTGTGGACGTAATAAGGGCACTGCAGCGAGCCCCACACGGTGACACCGCGTTCCGAATCGAACGCCGCGATCATCCCGTTCGTTTCGATATAGAGCTGCTCTTGGGCACCCGTGGTGTATTCGCCCTCGACGATGTAGTCGGCCTTGTTCCAAACCTCGTCCACATTTCCTTTTTGAATTAAGAACGTCTTGAAGGTATTGTCCGCGCCCCAGATGATTTCACTTTGCCGCTCGCTTGCTTCGATGGTGAACACAGGCGGCAGAGCATCGTATTCGATGGAAACCGCTTCGACGGCTTTCGGCAGCGCATGACGGTCGGGATGGGCCAGCAATAGGATCGGCTCCTCCGGATGATTGACGACCCCATCCGCAAGGCAGGGCTGATCGTTTTCAATCAGCGCGATATGGTTTTTTCCCGGAATGTCCTGCGCGGTGACGACCACGAAATCGTTCCAATTGATTCCGGGACCGAAGGTTATCTTTTTGATTTTGCCCCGCGGGATTCGGCTGCGCACCGTGGCCCCGTAGAGCATGCCCGGCATCGAGATGTCGTCAATGTACCGTGCTCGTCCCGTGACTTTGTCGCGCCCTTCCTTGCGCGGCGCGGACAGGCCGACGATGCGATCGTCTTTCACGTCAAGCTCGGCAAGAACATATGGAGATAATCGAAGTTTGACCCGAAAGATTTTTTCGGGCTGGCAATATTGTGAACGAAAACTGGCGGGATTTGTATACCTGATTTCCGCCGGCGGCGCTGCTACGACCGATATTCCCGGCCCGTCGGCTCGCCGGGGAATTTGCCCTCGGCGAAGATTCGCTTCCCTCTCAGGTAGGTCGCCTTGACGACGCCGCGAAGTTTTTCACCCATGTACGCAGAAACTGCGTGCCGATAGTGCAGGCGCTCCGGCGTGACCGTGAATTCCGCCTCCGGCTCGAATACGACGAAATCCGCGTCGCACCCCGCCGCGATTCGCCCTTTGCGCGAACCGTATCCGGCCAATTCGGCGGGCCCTTCGGCCATCCACCGCGCGATATCTCGCAGCGTGAATCCTCTTTGGCTTGCGTCGGTCCACATCACCGGCAGCGCCATGGAGAGACTCGCAATACCGCCCCATGCAGTTTTGAAATTTCCATTTTCCAGCTGCTTCATGGACGGAGGGCAAGGAGAATGATCTGTCGCGACAAAATCGATCACTCCTTCGCGCAGTCCCTGCCACAATTTCTCGCGGTTTTCGCGGCTTCGAATTGGCGGAGCGCATTTGCGGAGCGTCGCACCGTCCGCGATCGTTTCGGCGGTGAAATGCAAATAGTGCGGGCACGTTTCCACGCTCACCGGAAGCCCCTCCGCGCGCGCGTTGCGCAGCTCGTCCAGCGCCTGCCACGTCGCCAGATGAACGACGTGCAGACGAAACTGATACTCCCCGCAGAGCAATAGCAGCAGCCGAATCGCCGATAGCTCCGCTTCGTCCGGGCGCGATTGGAGGTACGTCGCATACGATTTCCAATCGGCGTCTGCCAAACCTGCCGTGGCTGCTTCGATAGGTCCGGCGAGCTCCGCGTGAACCAGCAGCGGCAGACCCGTTCGCGCCACGTGAGGGAGCGCGGCGCGCAGCTCCGATTCGGTGACCATCGTGAAGCCGTCAATGCCGGGATGAATCAAAAAACATTTGAAACCCAGCACGCCCGCGCCGGCGAGTTTTTCAATGTCCCGTTGATTGTCGGCAACCACGCTGCCCCACGCCGCCCAATCCACTCGACATCTGCCGCGCGCTGCTTCACGCTTCGCTTCGAGCGCAGCCACGGTGCTCGTGGCCGGCAGGCAATTCAGCGGCATGTCCACGAGCATGGTGTAACCGCCTGCCGCGGCAGCGCGCGTTGCCGTCTCGAATCCCTCCCACTCCGATCTTCCGGGATCGTTGATGTGCACGTGCGAATCTACGAGCCCCGGCAGAATCGCTGCGTCGCCGAAATCCTGAATTTGCGCGCCCGCCGGCGCCTGTTCGATGGGCACAATCGCCTGGATCTTTTCGCCCTCGACGAGCACCGCAGCCTCCCGTATTCCTTCCGGGGCCACGACACGTTTCGAGAGAAAAGCTTGTAGAGTCATTGGATCAGTCGCTGCGCCGGCAAAGAATAGCTCCTGCACGAGCGTATCTTAGGAGTTTCAGTCTTTCAACACGCCCGCATCTTTAATAAGGGGCCGCTTTCCAATCCAGCTTATACTTTTCCAATGAGCAGCACCTTCATGGCGCGCGCGATCCAGCTCTCAATTGAGAACGTGCGCACGGGTCGCGGCGGACCTTTCGGCGCAGTGGTCGCGAAAGGCGGCAAAATCATCGCCGAGGGCGTGAATTGCGTGACCGCGACGAATGATCCGACCGCGCACGCCGAAATCATCGCCATCCGCGAGGCTTGCAGGAAGCTCGGCGCCTTCGAACTCGACGGTTGCGAAATTTACACGTCTTGCGAGCCCTGCCCGATGTGCCTGGGAGCGATTTACTGGACGCGGCCCGATCGCGTGTACTTCGGCAATACCGCCGCGGACGCGGCGGACGCCGGATTTGACGATTCCCTGATCTACAGTGAAATTCAGCAGCCGCATTCGCAGCGCAAGATACCCATGGTTCCGATGATGCGGGAAGAGGCTCTCGAAGGCTTTCGCACCTGGAAAAAGCAGATCAACAAAGTCCCCTATTGACGCCTCCATCCGGCGTGCAGTTAGTTTTTCGCAGGGGCGCAGCGTGCTGCGCCCGGCGAACATCCTTGGCGTGATGTAGACGATCCACCCCGCTTGCACACGCGCCGGAGGCACCTTAATGACGCGCTATTGCCCGGAACCGAGAAAAGCGTAACGAAGAAGAAACAGAACGCTGAGCACCCAGATCAGCGGGCTGATTTCACGGTGCCGCCCGGTAAAAACTTTCAGGAAAGTAAACGACAAAAGTCCCAGGCTCAGGCCCGTGGCGATGCTGAACGTGAGCGGCGTGGCGATAAGAGTGAGAAACGCAGGAACCGAGTCGGTGTAGTCGTCCCACTTCACCTTGGCGACGGAGCCGCACATCAGCGCGCCAACGAGAATCAACGCCGGCGCTGTCGCGTAAGATGGAATCGCGGACACGAGCGGCGCGCAAAACATCGCCGCGCCAAATAATCCCGCGATCACCAGATTGCCCAGGCCCGTACGCGCTCCCGCCGCAACGCCCGCCGCGCTTTCGATGTAGCTTGTGACCGTGGACGTGCCCGTCAGCGCGCCAATGATTGTGCCGACGGCGTCCGCCAGCAGGGCGCGGCTCGCGCGCGGCAGTTTGCCGTTCCGCAGAAATCCGCCCTGCTCGCAAACGCCGACGAGCGTTCCCACGTTGTCGAAGAGGTCAACGAAGAAAAAAACAAAAATGAGTTCGCCAAGTCCGAGCTTCGTGGCCGAGCGGAGATCCAGCTTCAAAAACGTCCCGGAAGGATGCGGCAGCGAGAAAAGATGCGTCGGCCAATGGCTCACTCCCAATGGAATTCCCACCAGCGTGATGGCGACGATGCCGATCAGGATCGCGCTGCCGACGCGCCGGACCATCAGGATCGCGATCAGCATCACGCCGAGCGCCGCCAGGATCACCTGCGGATCGGAGGCTTTCCCGAATGCCACAAACGTGGAAGCGTTCGCAACGATGATGTTCGCGTTGCGGAATCCCACAAACGCGATGAAGAGGCCGATTCCGGCGGCGGTGCCGTGTTTCAGGCAATCAGGTATGCCATTGACGATCTGCTCGCGAACATTCGTGAGGGTCAGGATCAGGAAAAGCACGCCGGAAAGAAAAACAACTCCAAGAGCCGTCTGCCATGGCACACCACGTCCGATTACGATCGAATAAGTGAAGTACGCGTTCAGTGACATGCCGGGCGCGAGCGCGATCGGATAATTCGCCCAGATTCCCATCACCAGCGTCGCGAGCGCCGCCGAAATGCACGTGGCGAAAAGCACGCCCTCGACGGGCATGCCCGCTTCGGACAGAATCCGCGGGTTCACCACGACCACGTACGCCATGGTCATGAACGTCGTCAGCCCGGCGAGAAGCTCCCGGCGGACCGTGGTTTCGTGCTCCCGGAGCTGAAAGACGCGTTCGAGCAATCCAAAATCTCCCATGCAAAAAGTGAGCAACTATAGGGTGCGCGTCGCCACGGCGTCAATGGAAGAAACGGAAGAGCAGCCGGTCAGGTCGCGGTTTCGGGCAGGGGAAGACCGTAGAGCCCGAGAAAAGTCAGCTTGTCCCAGTATCCGCGTTGAAACACGATCTTGCCGTCGAGGATGTGAAAGAAACCGCAGCCCCGGAGGCCTTTAGGGTCGCGCCACTCAAGAATGGCCCATTCGCCGTCCTCGAAAATGTGCTCCACGATGCACACCATATCCGCCGCCGCAAAACCGGTCGCGAACATTTCACGGATTGCATCGCGCCCTTCGACCGGTTGCTCGGCAACCTGGTGGTTGATCGCATCGTCGCGATAGAAGCTCGTCAGGGCTTCGACGTCGGCGCGATTGAACGCTTCGACCCATGCTTTCACGATTTCCCTGGGACTCATGCGCGCCATTGTAACAGTTCAACTTTCATCGCCCGAAAACCGTTCGCGCGGCGATAGCGCTGGGGCGCGAGAAGAGTGCGCCCCTGTCCACCTTGCGTCACCATGGCGGCAATCACGCCGGTCGTGCGAGTGTCGAGGGAAGTCCAAACGTTCCCTCAACTAGTTCCACGAAGTTCCTTTCTTCGCGGAGGATAAGGCGCTTGGTCTGCGCCATCTCAAAATTCTCACGCGCTTCAGGATCCGACCTCAACCGCGCCCGATATGCCTCATATGAGGCGAGGTTATCAAATGCAATCAAACCCCAAGCCACATCGTTCGTGCCTTCATACGGGAGAAAATACCCGATCAGGTGGCCGCCGCATCGAGGAATGATGCGGCCCCAATTCTCGGCGTACTTCTTGAAGCCGTCCCTCTGAAACGGATCGATTTGGTAGCGGATAACGCAGGTCACGCTCATTGATATTCTCCTCTTGATGGATGGACCGCCGCGGTGGAGCGCCGGGACGAGACGCGCTTTCGCGTCCGACTATTTCCCCTTGCGCGGAATGAACACCGGCACGGGCGGCGAAACGTGATATTTCTTCGAGAAATCGCCCTGATTCACCGCGATGCCCACTCGGCCGCGCGAGTCAATGTAAACCAGCGGCTGGCCGACCGGCACGCCCATGAAAGTTTTCTCGAACGGAAATGTGTACTGCGTCTTGTCAACCTTTAGCGTGACTTTATCGCCGACCTGATATCCCAGCTTCTTGAAATCTACGCCCTCGATGTCCGTGATCAGGCTCCCGAAAGGGTCGTCCAGACCGATCACGGTGCCGGTAATGCCATTTGCCTCCACGGTTGCGGTGCGCGGGCTTAGCCGCACGAGGTCGCCTACTTCCGGTCCCGCGAGCGTCCAATCCTCTCCCGCGGCCAGGTGCGCGGCGGCGGGCGAGAAAATATCGCGGCCGTGAAACGTGGACGAAATGTTGTCCCCAATCATCCACGCGGTGTTCGTGATTTCATGCGCGCCTTCCAGTCCGTCGCGATCCGTCACGGGAGTGATGATGCCGTTATCCGGCAACACGAAATATTGTCCCTTCTTGGATTTCACGATCACCGCCTTTCGGGACGTGCCCACGCCGGGATCCACCACTACAAGAAAAACCGTGCCCGAAGGATAGTAGGGCGTCACGCCCGCCAGGAACCTGGAGCCCTCTTCGATCGAAAAAGGCGTCACCTGATGCGTGATGTCCATGATCCGCGCGTCCGGCTCGATTCCGAGGATCACCGCCTTGCAGATTGCCACCGCGTCATTCGCCGTGCCGAAATCCGTCATGAAGACAATTGTCGGCCGGCTCGGACCCTCTTCCGCCTTCTCCTGATTCGACCAAGAGCTGCAGCCGGCCAACGAAGCGGCGATCCAGAACGCCGAAAGAATCTGCGCCAAACGCCTACGCGGGAATTGCATTTTGCCTCCGATGAAATAAATATGGCTTCGGCTTGCGCGGGTATCTTGCGCGCACTCCGCGAGCCCTGTATGGTACGCCATGGCTCCGCCGATACAACCTGCCGAAGGAAAAGAATCTCTGCCCGCTGAAAGCCCAACGCAAGCACAGAGCGAATCATCGGGCTATGGATTGCGGCGCGGAGTTCTTTCTCCGATGGAGACGCTCGCGCAGTCCGTCTCCACGATTGCGCCAACCACCACGCCCGTCGCAACGATTCCGCTCGTCTGCGCTCTGGCTGGTAACGGCACCTGGCTCGCGTACGTTCTCGCCACCGTCGCGATTCTACTGGTCGCCTGGTGCATAGGGCGCTTCGCGCGCTACACGTCCTCGCCCGGCTCGCTCTATACGTATGCGACCATGATACTTCCGCCATGGCTCGGCGCCGCCACCGCCTGGAGCCTGCTCCTCGCCTACGTTGCCACGGCCTCCAGCGTGATCGGCGGCTTCTATCAGTATGCCAACTTGCTCCTGCGCGACGCCACCGGCCACGCGACCTCGACCGTTCTTCTCGCACTCTTCTGCGCCGGCGTTTCCATGTGGATCGCCTGGCGCGACGTGAAAATCTCCGCGCGCTTGATGCTTTGGATCGAAGCCGTTTCCGTCTTCGTCATCGTAACCGTCATCGTGCTGGTGCTCGCGCGCCACGGCTCGCACCTGGATTACAGCCAGCTCCGTCTACGCGGCGTGACGGGCAGCGGCCTGCGCCTCGGCCTCGTGCTCGCGCTTTTCAGCTTCGTCGGATTCGAAAGCGCCACCACGCTCGGCTCCGAGGCTCGCAATCCCCTGAAGACAATTCCTCGCGCCGTGATTCAAAGTTCCATTCTCGGCGGCGCGTTCTTCACTCTTTGCGCTTATACCGAAGTGCTCGGCTTCCGCGTCGTCGGCCAGGATCTCGGCGCGAGCGATGCGCCAATGCACGTCCTGGCGCGCGTGGGCGGCGCACCCCTGCTGGGCTTGCTCATAGACATCGGCGCGCTGGTCAGCTTGTTCGCGGGAACGCTCGCCTGCATCACGGCGGCGGCGCGCGTGCTGATGCTCATGGCTCACAACGGCCTGGCGCACCGCGCGTTGGGCGCGACGCACGCGCGCAACGAAACGCCGCATTTCGCGGTTCTGGTCACCGGCATTGCGGCCGTGGCGCCCGTCGCTGTCCTGGCAGCCCGCGGCTCGACGGGCCTGGACGTCTACGGCTGGATGGGCTCGCTCGCCACCTATGGCTTCATCGTGGCGTATGCGCTGGTATGCGTCGCGCTCCCGCGTTACTTGCGCGACCACGGCGCGGCGCGGCCGACCGCGCGGGTCATATCCTTGTTCGCATTTTTCGCCATGCTGCTCGCGCTCGTCGGAAATTTGTATCCGGTCCCCGAGGGTCCCTACGGCAGGCTGCCCTACATTTACCTCGTGTACCTTGCGGCAGGCTTGCTTTGGTTCGCTTTCGCCAGCCGCGGTCAGAAATCTCCGCGCGAGCAAATCTAGTTGCGTTCGTCGCTTTCGGGCTGCGCCAGCAACAACAGCACGATCCCAACGACCGTGAACATTCGGAAAGCCGCCATCTGCCCGTTCCCGGTGGCTGACTGCCACATCAGGAACCATTCGGCGCCAACGGCCAGAAAGGCGACAAGCCACATCAGCAGGCTCAGCGTCAGTCCCGCCACCGCGACGCTTTTCGCCCGCTCAAATTCGGCGGCAGTGCTTCGACGCGCCTTCAGCAGCCGGAATCCTCCCCACCAGCACAGCGCCATCGTCAGCGCTTCCCACGCGATGATGGCCACATAAAACGCCGTGTGCGCGGCTGGCGCATTGATCGCGCGCCACATGCCGTGATTCCCGGGAAACGTCGTGTCCATCGTCAGAGTGTGGCGCACGAACTCGTAGTTCGAGTTGTAATCGGTCAGGTTGTTGAACACGACGAAGCTGTAATAAATCGCGACGGCAAAAACGAGCGCGATTTTGGCGGCGCGGAGCATTAGTGCGCCTCCCTCGGCGCGAACAACTGGAAGTAGGTGATCAGCGCGCGCATGGTCGCGTCATCGTACTCCGGGCTCGCTGCCATCTGCGTTTTCGGGTTCTTCGCCTGGGGATCGCGCACGTATTCTGCGAAAAAGTCCGGCGAGTTCGCGGCCATTGCAGCGAGCACCGTCCACGTCACTCCGGATTTCAAGCCGCCCTCGGCGCCACTGTTGTGACATCGAAAGCAATTCTGCTGCGCGATCTTGAAACCGTCCTGCACAGCCTCGCCGCTGGCGTGTGTACCGTGAGGCGCAATCGCGCCAACAACCGACTCCTCGTCGCGGAATTCCAGGCGCACGACACCCCACGGAATCTGCGGTTCATCGCGGGCTGCTAAAATCATGAATGCCGGCTTGAAATTCTCATGCGCGATCTCATACGGTCCCGGATCATTCCCCTCATCATCTTTGGGCCAGTCCGAAAGCGCTCGCCCGTTCAACTCCATCACCAGTGCAGGATGATGCGCCGCCAAATAAGCGCGGGAATAGTGGGCCCGATACTCATCCTTGCAGATCGCGATCACCATATCGCCCGCCGGCACGCCGAGCGCGGTGGTCAAATCCTCGAGCGGCACGGCCTTCACATGCGCGGGCACAGTATAGTTCCCGTCGCCAGGCTTGATGGTCATCGCCTGCGAAACGCCCAGCAAATCTTCGCGCGTGAGAAAGCGTGTCTCGCCAGGGCCAACTCCCGCGAGATCGCCGCTCACTTCCAGATCGCTCGGCGATGTTCGCGAGGTATGCAATTTCGCTACAAGCGAACTAGCGTTGACCTGCGAGTGGGCTGCTGGGGCCACGCAGACCGCGGCCACCGCCAGCATGAAAACGGCGCTCACGCGCGCAAAATTCCGGGTCCATCGCATCGCGCACATGGTAACTCAACGCCGTTCATCCGCGTAGTGGCCCAGCTGAAATTCAACGCCGGAAAAATCCGGCCGAAAAGCCTCACCCCAACGATTCGGCGTGAGCTACATGTGCTAAAGTTGCGTTCTTCCCGCACCAAGATCAACGGAGGCTGCGCACATCAATGGCTCCCGAAACGCACGCGCGATTCACAAAACTGGGCTGGGTTCTGCCCGAGCCGCCGAAGGCCGGTGGCAATTACGTCCCGGCCAAAACTGTCGGCCGCATCGTATATCTGGCGGGCGTGATTTCAACCATTGATGGAGCGGTCGTGACCGGGACGGTTGGTCTGGATCGCACCGTAGAGGAAGGCTATGCGGCGGCCCGCGCTTGCGCGCTGACGCAGTTGGCAGTGCTGAAGCAGCACCTCGGATCGTTCGACGCGGTGAAGCAAATCGTCACGGTGAACGGCTATGTGAACGCCGTTGCCGGCTTTGACGACTCGCCGAAAGTAATCAACGGCGCGTCGGATCTTTTTGTCGAGCTGTTGGGCGAAGCGGGCCGCCACGTGCGCGCCGCCATCGGAGTCTCCGCGCTGCCGCGCAATGCGCTCGTCGAGCTGCAAATGACGGTCGAGCTGGAAACCTGAGCACGCCATGTCGGAACATTCTCTTTCCGCAGCGCCCACGCACTCTCGCTGGAACCGCGATTTGAAGCCGCGCCTCGTCATCGCGCCGGGCGACACAGTTCACCTTGAATGCCAGGACGCCAGCGGCGCGCAGGTGCGTCCGGGAATGACGGTTGCCGAATACTTGAAAATCGACCGCGAGCGTATCCACGCGCTCACGGGACCGATCTTCGTCGAAGGCGCCGAGCTAGGCGACGTCCTCGAAATCAAAGTGCTGGAGGTGGCGCACAAAGGCTGGGGATGGTCCAGCGTGATCGCCGGGCTCGGTTTTCTCAAGGAGCGCTTCGCCGAGCCGTTCCTTTTTCACTGGAAGCTGGAAGGCGATCTCAGCCGTTCGCTGGCTCCAGCCGTCGTGCCGCTTCGCCCGTTCTGCGGCGTGATGGGCGTCGCTCCGGCTGAAGCCGGTGAATTCCGCACGCGGCCTCCCGGCGTCTTCGGCGGCAATATGGACGTACGCGAGCTATCCAGCGGCGCCACTCTCTACCTGCCTGTGCTGAATCGCGGCGCGCTGTTCTCCGCGGGCGACGCGCACGCCGCCCAAGGCGACGGAGAGGTATGCATCAATGGCATCGAATGCCCGGCGGACGTCACGCTGCGGTTCCAACTGCATAAGCGCCAAGCCTTGGCAGGGCCGCTGATCGAATCAACCGCCCATCAGGAAATTCAGGCTGCCGAGGCTTGGATCGTGGTCGAGTCGGGAAACGATGCCGTCGCCGCCGCCCGCGCGGCCACCTCGCGGATGATTGACCTGCTGGTCGCCCGCTGGGGCTTCTCCGATGTTCACGCGTATCTTCTTTGCAGCGTGGCGATGAATCTGCGGCTGAGCCAGGTCGTGAACGAGCCGATGTATACCGTCAGCGCCGCTGTGCCAAAGCACGTTCTTCCGCCAGGAAAATTCTTCTAACCGCGAGGTCCGTGGTTTCTGCGGATTTACGCCAGCCCCATCCGTATCTTTGCGGTCCAGAACGACTTCGCCACAAACAAACCGCGTCATAATCCGCATATCTTTATGAAATCCTTATTACAGCGGGCATACATCCCGGACCGATCGCATTGTTCGGTCTCATCAAAATATTTGATCTAAGTAATCAGAAAGTTCCTCTTCCCTTTCGGCCGAGACTGGCATAAATTCCCCCGCATAATCTGCAATTCAGAGCTCAGGTTCAGGCCGGGCCACCGTGGCCGCGGCGAAGCAGCACCGTTTTTTGACATCGGATAATTTCTCTTTTGGAGGAATTGAAATGATGAAGAGAATCAGGATCACAGCCATTTTCGCGGCGGCGACTTTTGCGTTCTTCTTGGCCTTTCTGCTGCCCGCGCAAGCCCAGGAAACCTTGGGCGGCATTACGGGGGCAGTCACGGATCCTACTGGCGCAGCGGTGCCGGACACGAGTGTCTCGTTAGTTGGCGATCAAACCGGCCTGACGCGAACACAGACAACCGATGCGACCGGCGTCTACCTCTTCGTCAACCTGCCCATCGGAACCTATACGATAACCTTCAAACACGACTCCTTCGAGGCCCAGAAAATTCCTTCGATCGGAGTTCAGGCGAATCGCACCGTCACGGTAAACGTCTCCCTGAAGGTAGGCGCAGTCAGTACAACTGTCACAGTCGAGGAAACGCCGCTGATCAACTCCGTGGACACCACGAATGGATACGTTCTCGATAAAGTTCAGATGGAATCCGTGCCTCTGCCCACCGGCAGCTTCACCGGCCTCGCCATTCTGGCGCCCGGAATTAACGCCGAACTCCCGAGCGGCACCGGCGTGAACGCAGGGTTGGGCAATCAAGCCATCTGGGCCAATGGACAACGCGACACCAGCAACACTTTCCTTCTGAACGGCGTGGATGCCAGCAACCTGTTTAACGGCAAAAGTACCAGTTCCGTCGCGTCAGCCCGCGTCGTTAACAATACCGGCATCGGCGGCGCCGCTAGCATTTCCAGCACGACTGCGGAGCCGATTCAGGCCACGGCTTCTCCCTACCTGGCCATCGGGGAAGCACTGCCGAGCCCGCCGCCCGAAACGATTCAGGAGTTCCGCACGAATACCTCGATGTATGGCGCCGAGCAGGGGTCCACCAGCGGCGCGCACATTGACATGAGCACTACCTCCGGCACCAACCAAATTCACGGCAGCGCGTATATTCACCACGGCACAAACTGGATCAATGCGGATCCTTATTTTTACAAGCTCAATGGGAACATCCCGGAAGCGGACAAGAATCCCGGGCTCCATCGGGAGGTTCCGGGCGGTGAGGTAGGGTTCCCGGTCATCAAGAACAAGCTTTTCATGTTTGTTTCCTATCAGCACGTCCACGATTCCGATGAGGAAATTGGAAGCTCGCGCGTCTCCGTGCCCGCTAATCTGACGAACGATCGGAGCCCCGCGGGACTGGCGAGTGCCGCCGAGCAAACCACGGGAACGTGCGTCTCCCGTGATTTTGCGGAGCCTCCGATTCCGGCGGGGCCGGCACCATGCCCTTACTTTGGAGGCGGCGCGGTCACCCCGACGGTGGGCACGGGGGCCGGTGAAATCAACCCAATCGCTTACGGGCTGCTGAACTATAAACTGCCCAACGGCCAGTTCCTGATTCCGTCGGCTAGCTCGTTTACACCCACGATCAATTTTCCGGAAAACACGTTCACGCCCGGCACGGCATATTTCCTGGCCAACCAAGCTGTGGGGAATTTGGACTTCATCGCGACATCCAAGGACACCCTTGCGCTGAAATATTATTATCAGCACGATCCGAGCATCGCCCCCTTCGCTTACTCCGGCGCTCCCGGCTTCACGCAGAACCTGGACGCCGGCAGCCAGGTAGCGTCAATCACGAATACGCAGACGCTGACGCCGAATTTCAACGTCGAGGAGGTGTTTGGGTTCATTCGAGAGAAAGTCTACAGCACGATTCAGCAGCCCTTCTCGCCGCAAACCTTTTCCACGTACGTGCAGACCCTCCTCACCAGCCAGGGCATTCCCTTCGCGCCGGGCGACACCTTGATCGACACGTTCGGCTCGCATTTCTTCCCCGGCATTTCCATTGTCGATGACTTCGGAAACCCCCTGAGTAACGTCTACTCCGACGATGCCCCAGCCCCCGGCGGCTACAACGTGAATGCGGTTTACAACGCGGCCAACAACATCGGCGACGGCGCCAACTCGCAGGGCGCATTCACCGGTGTCTTTCAGAATCGTTTCCAGCCGTCTGCTCAGGCGATCTGGATCAAGGGTCGGCATACGATTACCTTCGGCGGCAGCTTCTCCTACACGCAGCTCAATGCCCGCGACGATAGAACCGACAAGGGCACCATCGCGTTCAACGACTTCTCCGATTTCCTTCAGGGCGAGGCGGAAACGTATTCCGCCAACGGGTTCGTCACCACAAACTTCCTGAACGGAAATGCCGACCGTTACTATCGCAGCCGCGAGACCGGCGAATTTATCTCCGACAAGTTTCAACTTCGCACGAACCTGAGCGTGAGCCTCGGCGTGCGCTTCGATTACCACGGCGGATTCACTGAGAAAAACGGCGCGCTATTTAATTTCGATCCCAGCCGCTACGTTTTCTGTCCGGGCGTGGACGTAACCGCGTCGTGTCCCGATCCGGGCGGGATCGCGGTGGATTCAAGCGGCAATCCGGAAAACGGCTTCATCATTGCCGGCAACAACAAACTGTTTCCCACGAAGGGTGTTAGCGCTTCCACTCTTACCGGACGGCAATGGGGTATTGCGCCGCGCATCGGCCTGGCCTGGAGTCCCAAAA